>Ga0099364_10006376_pt1 | contig 17191 bp, 19 predicted proteins | sample TergutTh196P3_FD_73070 | JGI IMG/M metagenome (GOLD analysis project Ga0099364, IMG submission 73070) | Microcerotermes parvus P3 segment gut microbial communities from Pointe-Noire, Republic of the Congo - Th196 P3 | ecosystem: Host-associated > Arthropoda: Insects > Digestive system > Gut ... | reverse complement strand
GTATTCTGACAATATTTCGTCCCTACGGGACGATGAATGGAGGAGAACATGCCTTTTCTACCGATATTTGGCTCCTACGGAGCAAAAGAAAAGTGCGAAACATGAGTTATTTAAAATATAATAATTATTACTTTTGCAATAATTTTAAACGTAATAATTGAAATCGTAATAATTATTAGTGAGCAAGTAAAAATAAAGAACCCGTTTATGTTAAGCGGTTATGTATCGCCCGAATACTTTTGTGATCGTGAATAAGTGCTCCCCATGAGGTAACCATCAGTTACATAATGATAAATGAATCATAGTTCTCTGGGGTTATGATAGAAATCTCAGCATTTGGATAAGCCGTTGAAAATGTTTTACTTACTCTCGCCTTTGTGGTTTTGCTCCATTTAAACTCAAAGGCGCGCAGTATGCCGTCTTCTTCTTCAATATAATCAACCTCCTGATGCTCTTTTGTACGCCAAAAAAAACGTTGCGCCCATCGTTCGTTGTTATGCAACATTTTGAGCCGTTCAGATATCAGAAAATTTTCCCACAACGCGCCTGTATCGATTCTGACCTCAATAGCGGAAAAGTTGCCTATGAGGGCATTACGAATGCCATTGTCATAAAAATAAATCTTTCGTGATTTGGAAAGTTCCGAACGGAGATTGCGGGCAAAACTGTTGAGTCGAAACAACACGAAGGATTGTTCCAGCATCGTTATGTATTTTTCCACAGTCGTAATGTTCATACCTACAATGTTGCTTAATTCGTTGTATGAGACATGACTACCTACCTGATAGGCCAATGCTTGCAACAGTTTTACAATCTTATCCGGCTTTTTTACTCCCTCCAATAATAGCATATCCTTATAGAGAAAATTTTGGATGAGGTTTTGCAGGATTTTTTTTGCATCTTCGGGATGCATGACCACATCAGGATAGTAACCATATATCAACCGATAGTACATGAGTTGTTTTTCTTCTCGTATCGAATGATAATCAGCCATTTCCGAAAAAGACAGGGGATAGAGTTGATAGGCAAACGTCCGTCCCATCAACGATTCATTGAGTTGATTGGATAACTCAAAAGCAGAACTGCCTGTAACAAACAATTGAATGTGCTGAAGGTGATCAGTTATTAACTTCAAACTCAAACCGATGTTGGGTAATCGTTGCGCTTCATCAACAATAAGATACTTTACGCCTGCAAGTTCGGCTTTGAGTCGCACGATCGTTGGGTTTTCAAACATTTTCTGTGTTTCCAACTCATCGCCGGTCAACCAAAGCGTATTGTCCCAATTTTCTGACAGCGCCCGCAACAAAGTAGTCTTGCCAACTTGCCTCGCTCCCATTATCAGTAGCGCTTTTTGTTTGCCCAAATCATTTTTAAGTAACTTTAAAACATCACGATGTATGATCATTGTTCATTTTTTTTCGGCAAAAATACAACTTTTCTCGATTACAATCAAATATTATCGCCTTTTTTTTCGATTACAATCGAAAATTATCGATTTTTCGCTCGGAAACATTACAAACCTGACGGCACATTTTACCAATAAATACAAAAAAATATTAGCGGAAACCTAAGGCAGGGCTGTCAAAATGTACAAAAATAATTTTATTAACCTAATTTTAATGTAAATAATTTGCTATTGGACAAAAAAAATCTCATCTTTGCAGCGATTATTCAGTTAAAGAAAAATAGGAGTTATAACAATGTGCTTGGGAGTAGATGTAAATAAGGAAAAAATCGGTAATTTGATGATTTATCTTGCTGACAATTTAATGCCGCTGTATCATACTAAACTCATCAAATTGATGTATCTTATAGACGAAATAGCCGTAAAAGATTCCGGCGTTCCTGTTACATGGCTTGATTATAAGGTTTGGCAATATGGCCCTGTTTCTCCCGCAATCTATGAGATCCACTATAAAGATAATTGTTTTTCGGAATATGTCAGTTGTGATCGAACTGAACGGGGCAGGTTGATTCGCTCTAAAAAGGAATTTTCTGATGATGAATTTAGCCGGTACGAAATGGAGTTAATCGAAGGGGTTGTAAGGAAATATAAGAACTCCAATGTTGAAGCATTAGTCGAAGAAACTCATGGAGAAAACACATTATGGAGCAGGATCAAAGAAGAAAACAATATCGAATTTGATTCGGAAATCGCTACCATATCCAACTATTCAATAGATTTTTCTTTACTTCTAAAAGACGATTTTATTAAGTTGGATAATTTCTTAGGAGCAAAAGATTTGATGTTACTAAAGGCTTGATAAGATGATTGATCCATCCGCTATTGTACACGGCCTTTTTATTCTGAAATACGAGCAAAAAAACAAATATGCGGTCATATTGCATAGTGACCTGAAAAACTATCTGATAACGACTTTTACTACTTCACGTAATAGAGCGGGAATCAATCCAGTACATGGAGTAAATAGAAATCCTGATTGTTATGTTTTTAAAGCAAATCAAGTAATCGGAAAAAGTCCTGATAATGGAACAGATTTCTTTTTCAGTCAAGATACTGTTATAGTACCAGACTATGGTATTGAGGATATGTCCATTGATAAATTTTTATCAAGAGTATCCAATTTAATAGTTGTTTGTGTCTTATTCAAAGAAGAATACCTTGATCTTCTTTATTTTTTATACAAAAGTAACAAGACAAAAGTAAAGTATATTGGAATTTTTGAAAAAATTCTACACGAACAATCTTCATAATCCTCATAAAGTTGGCAGTTCTCTCAAACCTATTTTGAACTGCAGGCCAGGCGGAAGCCAAGATTGCCGCGCCGACGGCCAGGCGTAACGGAATTGCGGTTCGCCACTCGCACATGCCTCGCGTCGAAGTTCCAACCGCCGCCGCGATACACACGGGCAGATCCTGAGGAAGGGCCATGTGGATCAGTTTGTGCAATGACACTATAAATACCAGTCCAATCGCTACACCATTCAAATACATTACCGCTCATGTCGAAAATGCCCAACTCGTTCGACGATTTCGTGCCAACATTATGGGTCTGATTGTTGTTGCGTTTTATTTTCTTTAAGTCCCATTTCTTATCATCCATCATCTTTTCGCCTGAGTTTTCATAATACCATGCTACATTACCGGCCGTATTACTTCCACTGTACTTATTGCCCCTGCTGTTATTGCCACCACGTGCGGCAAATTCCCACTCTGCCTCTGTTGGAAGACGGTATTGCTTGCCAGTAGAGGCATTCAACCGACGAATAAATTCTTGTACATCATCCCAACTTACTTGTTCTACAGGTAAGTTATCACCCTTGAATTCCGAAGGATTAGTGTTCATAACCGCCTTCCATTGCGCCTGCGTGACTTCGTATTTACCGATGTAAAAATCACTGACCGTGACCTGATGGGCAGGTTTTTCTAAATCGGAACAATCTTGCCCTTGCTCCGAAGTACATCCCATCATAAACGTTCCACCTTCGACAAATACCATTTCTATGCCGTCGGGATTCCACACATCACCGTTACGGTGAACACCCGCTACCGTTTTAACCGGTTCAACCGGTTTTACCGCAGGCGTAATCGGTTCAGCCGGCTTTTCTACAACAAACGATTCGCCGGCATTGCTGTATATCCGGCCGTACAAATTCCTGCTTATCATTTCGCTTTCGGCTGCTTCCCAATCAGTGAACCGGTTAGACGACCTGTTGCCATTCTGGTCAACATAATAATAATACTTTTCGGCGGCTACGACGGCCATGGGTGCAGGCGCAGGGGCGGGACCGTCGCTTTTCGGAATAAAATAAAAAGCATCGCCTGTCAAGCGGTTTTCTTCGACAGGCCTTTGGGCGCCACCGCTCAATTGTAACACTTTGCCGCGTACCCTTTGAAAAATAAGGTTGAGTTCAACGCCCTGCGTTAACATTTCTTCGGCCAACACTTTTGTGTACAGTCCGTTCGTCGTATTATCGCCATCACTGGCAAGTTGACCGTTGTCAGCCGAAAAAGCGGCATACGAACCGGTAACAAAATCCCCTTTTCGTAATACCAGTCCTCTGTCGTCATCGCCACGCCGGTTCCAACTACGGTTCCTGAAAGGGTCGTTGCGGCAGGCGTCTATCACAAAGATATTCATGGCATTGGGTTTTGAATCCTGAAAGAAGTCGAAGATCGTTGAGAAATTCAAACATTCCATTTTTGCATTCGCCTTCTGTTCTAATGAGGCATCAACCGGCACCAGGTAGTTTTGTCCTTCCAACTGCAGGCCATGCCCTGCATAATAAAAAAAACGTATATCGGCATTTCCAAAATCCCGGTTGAAATCCATCATTTGCCGCTCGAAATCGGTTTTCGATGCGTTTAATACTTTTTTTACCGTAAAGCCCAATCGCCGCAATGTGGCTTCCATCAGGTTGGCATCGTTGACGGCATTTTTCAACGGATACTCCTTATAGTCGTTGTTGCCAACCACAAATGCCGCTTTTTGCTGCGCATTGGCGTTGTAACTGCCGCATAATAAACAGGTAATAACGAAAGTCAACAAAATGCGTTTCATAATTTTTCTCTGATAAACTGTACCTCTCATCGGTTAAATATTTTTTTCGCAAATGTGCAAAAAATAATTTTATTAACCAAATTTTAATTTAAATAATTTGCGATTTTAAAAACAATTATTACTTTTGCAATAATTTAAAATGCAATAATTGAAATCGTAATAATTATGAATGAGCAATTAAAAATAAATAATCCGTTTATTATTAGCGGCTATGTATCGCCCGAATACTTTTGTGATCGTGAAAAAGAGACGGCGGAACTTACCGGTTCATTACTCAACGGACGTAATATGGTGATTGTCTCGCCCAGACGCATGGGAAAATCGGGGTTGATCGAACATTGTTTTGGTCAAAGCACTTTTCAGAACGACTTTTATACTTTTTTCATCGATATTTATGCGACCGGATCATTGAAGGAATTGGTATTTCTCTTAGGCAAACATATCTTTGATACATTGAAACCCAAAGGGAAAATATTTGTAGAACGGTTTTTCTCGACCATTGCTTCATTGAGGCCTGCTTTCAAGTTAGATGTCTTGACAGGGCAACCGGTTTTCGACATAGGGATTGGCGATATAAAACAGCCCTTGACGTCATTGGATGAGATTTTCGCCTACCTTGAATCGGCCGATAAGCGCTGTATCGTAGCGATTGATGAATTTCAACAGATCGCCAATTATCCCGAAAAGAATGTCGAAGCAATCCTTCGCACACATATCCAGAAATGTAAAAACACGAATTTCGTTTTTGCCGGCAGTCAGCGACATATCATACATAACATTTTCTTTTCAGCCTCCAAACCGTTCTATCAGAGCACAGCCCTCCTTAACCTTGAACCTGTCAGTTACGAACATTATCTGGTGTTTGTCAAAAACTTTTTCAGTAAAGCGGGAAAGCATTATTCGGATGAATGTATAAAAAAAATATACAGTCTGCTGGAAGGTCATACATGGTATATACAAAACATGTTCAACCGGTTATATGAGCAACTTGATCGCGGAGAAGAGATGACCCTCACTGTTGCTAATCATGTATTACGCGCTATTGTCGAATCAAATAAAACCGTCTATCAGGGTCTTGTTTCCATGTTGTCGGAGCGACAAAGAGAGTTGCTGTATGCTATCGGGAAGGAAGGTAAGGCAAAGGAAATCACTTCGGCCGCGTTTATCAACAAACATGGTCTGTATTCACCAAGTTCCGTTCAATCGGCCATCAGGCAACTGCTCGAAAAAGAACTTGTAACCAAAGAAGATAACGCTTATCATATCTACGACCGTTTTTTCGGTCTATGGATTGCCCATACATACGGAACAGGGTATGGCTTATAAAAGAGGAAAATACAACTTTTCTCTATTACAATCAAATATTATCGCCTTTTTTTTCGATTACAATCGAAATTTATCGATTTTCGCTCGGAAACATTACGAACCTGGCATTGCCGCTCATGTCGTAAATATCCAACTCGTTCGACGATTTTGTGCCGACAGGTGTAGTTTTGTTGCTGTTTTCATCAAACCACGTTAGTGTCGTGTCAATGCTATTATGACGTCATTGGTAAGAACGAAAATCCCGTTAGGGATGAAATATCGGTAGAAGAATAACGTTCCTCTTTCGATGCGTGCCGTCAGGTACGCAATATGTGCGCATTTCGTACCTGAGGACACGATTTTTACGGATTCATCATTTCTACCGATATTCTACGAACATGGAAGAGGTTCCGCTTTCTATCCAGTAATTTGAAAATCTTTTATGGAAAAAAATCGCAAAGTTGAATACGGATTGTATAAACGATGCTTTCCGCCGATATCGAAACAAAAACCATTGTAATAGTCTTTCATTTTTTTGATCAACGCTTCCGTTGATAAACCAAATTTTTTTGACGTTTCGTCAAGGTAATCAGGAAAATATTTGATAATCTCCTCTTCGGTCAATCCGCAAATATCACCGAATTCTTCATCAAACGAAATATCCGTGATGTTATTCAACGTAGAAAAGACACCCATCTTCGTAAACTTTGAAATGCCGGTGATAAAGATTATTTACCTATCTTTGCCATCGAATAATATTAAAATTTTTTACAAATGAAAAAATTAATCATTTTTTTCGCATTATCTATCTGTGCAACACGGATGTCTGCACAACAACAGCCACTCGGCGAGGTGATGGAACCGATTCAAGCAACGAACCATCTTCCACTACGGGGACTTAGCGCCCATCGGGGTGAAACCGCCGTACATCCGGAAAATACGCTCCCCGCTTTTCGTGAAGCAGTCAGATTGGGGGCGCATCAAATCGAACTTGATGTCGTCCGTACAAAAGATAATCAGTTGGTCATCATGCACGATGAAACGGTGAACCGGACTACCGACGGCAAAGGCAGGGTTTCCGAACTGACACTCGAACAAATCCGTACATTGGATGCCGGTATCAAAAAAAATGCGAAATTTGCAGGAACAAAAGTCCCTACATTCGAGGAAGCCCTCAGCGTCATACCCGACAATATCTGGATCAATGTTCATATGAAAGACGATGCGACAGCCGCAGTGATGGTTGCCAAGATCATTGTCGAAAAGAACCTGACGAACCAGGCCTTTATCGCTTGCAGACGCTCCGGCGCTGATGCCGTCCGAAAGGCTTATCCGCAGGTTATGATATGCAACATGGAACGACAGGGCGACGATATTTCCCGGTATGTAAGAGAAACGATCGAACAAAAATGCCAATTCATTCAATTGTTGCAACGCTGCACCCCAGAAGAAATGCAACAATTGAAATCAGCGGGCGTAAAAGTGAATTTTTGCTGTACCCAATCGCCGGAACAATGCCGTTTACTGTTCGAGGCAGGTGTGGACTTTGTCTTGGTCGATTCGCTCGAATTGTGTCTCAACGCGATAAACTAAATTTAGCAAATAATGATTATCTTTGTGGCGTTGTTTTGACCGTAAATTATAATTTTCAATTAAACAAAATGATTACAAAACGTTTTTTCAATACCACAGGCCCATGTAATCCGGACAAACATTACATGCTTTCACCTCATGAACGTCTTGTGGGCGCTCAGTTAGATCGTTACATACGCGATGAACTTTACTGGGTGCTTCATGCACCACGTCAAGTGGGTAAAACCACTTTTCTGCAAAGTTGGATGCGGAAGATAAATGATAGCGGACAAGCGGTGTCTTGTTATGTAAGTGTGGAACGATGTCAAGGCTTGAAGGAAATAGAACGCGCCATGCCTGCCATTTGTACATCCATTAGAGAGCGAGCGCTAAAATCCGCTCTTCCGGTGCCGGAAGTTAATTCAATAGACGCTTCCAGCATGTTGAGCGATATTCTGCTCAATTGGTCAATATTAATAGCACCTAAGCCGTTAATCGTATTATTCGACGAAGTGGACGTATTGCAGGGGGAAGCAATGATTAGTTTTTTGCGTCAGTTACGCGATGGTTTTGCCGACCGTGGCATCGGTAAGTTCCCTGTTTCCATCGCATTAGTGGGTATGCGTGATTTGAAGGATTACATCACTGCCTCAACAGGCGGACGTGAACCCAATCCGGGCTCGCCGTTCAATATCAAAGAAGATTCGGCCGTATTGTCCAACTTCAGTAAGGAAGACATTACCCGTCTTTTTGCACTGAGAACCGCTGACAACGGGCAACAAATCACGCAGGAGGCGTTGGATTATGTTTATGAACAATCTCGCGGACAGCCGTGGATTGTCAATTCATTATTCAAACGGGCGACTTTGCAAATTTTGGGAGAGGAAAGCGTCGAAACGGTAACACTCGATCATATCGAACAGGCGCGTAATAAAATGATCATGGCGCGCGAAACACATTTGGAAGCTTTGGCTTACAGGCTCAAAGAGCCGGGCGTACGCAGCGTCATCGAGCCGATCCTGACAGGTGAATCCGACCCTGATTTAGCGGGAAGCGAAGCATTCAGGCTTTGCATGGATTTGGGATTGGTAGCCATCGATGATGGAACAGTTATCATTGCCAATCCCATTTATCGCGAGATCATCGCCCGTCACCTGACTTATGGACAACAATTAGCCATTCCTAAACCTGACTGGCAGTGGGAAAAGCCGGATGGCTCGTTGGATATGGACAATATGTTGAAAGAGTTCCAGAAGTTTTGGAAACGCCATTCGGATAAATGGGAAGAGAAATCGGATTACACCGAAGCATTTCCACACCTGTTGTTGCAGGCTTTCCTGCAACGTGTACTGAACGGCGGAGGTTACATTGAACGTGAATGTGCCGCCGGTAGCGGACGAATGGATCTGGGCATTGAATTCAATAACCATCATCACATTATCGAAATTAAATTAGTCCGTGATCACGATAGCCCACAAACCATCAGGGAAGAAGGATTGGAGCAGATCAGGAAATATCGCGATAAATTTGCGTCCGGCACACCCGCTTATCTGCTGATTTTTGACCGTCGTTCCAAAACAAAAGAAAAAACATGGGATAAACGCATCACTTGGGAAACAGACGGTGATGTGACTGTTTTGGGGTGTTGATTATCAGCGATATATCAAATAATCAGGGCATTAACACTTATGTGTTTGTTGTCAATTAACGCCAGTATTTGTGCGGCCGAGTTGCCTAAACCCGAAGCGGACGCTGCCAAAAAGAGGTTACTGCCACAACCGAGACAGATAGTACTCAGCGATGGCCCCGAAGTCGTCCTGGATGGGACATTGACCGTCAATGTCGAACTGGCCGAAAACGATGCCACAGCAAAATCCATTGTCGCTGCAATTTTCGAACGGCAATTCGGGACGAAGCCGAACATCGTCGTCACCAAAAATGACAATGTTCCAGCGGCTGCCGAGTCGTATCGTATCCGGGCTGCAGGGAAATCACTGACATTAAGTGCAGCCGACATTCGCGGTATCCGGCATGCCTTATCGACCCTCCGTCAATTGGCCGAGCCGAACCGTGACGGGGTCAAACTCACCTCCTACCGTATTCCGGAAACGGAAATCGATGACACTCCGGCCATGACATTCCGCGGACTTCATCTGTGCTGGTTTCCCGAAACCAGGTATGCAAGGATTGAGCAAGCAGTCCGCCTGGCCGCTTATTACAAGTTCAATCACGTCGTCATTGAGTTTTGGGGCACCTATCCGTCGAGAAAACATCCAAAACTGTGCTGGGAGGAATTTGCAGCGAAGCCCGAAGAAATCAAACGGTTAGTGGCTATCGGAAAAGAACTCGGCGTCACGTTGATTCCACAAATCAATCTGTTCGGTCATGCCTCCTTGTCGCGCGGGGGTGCTTACAAACATATTCCTTTAGACCGATATCCCGAATATCAGCCGATTTACGAGCCGGACGGTTGGACCTGGTGTCTGAGCAATCCCGCTACCCGTACCGTTCTAAGTGACATCGTCCTCGAAATGATGGACGATTTTGAACAACCGCCGTATTTTCATATCGGTCTGGACGAAGCGCATGCACCGGAGTGCAGTCGCTGCCTCCGTTCCGATTATAAATCGCTCTTTCTTGAACACCTGCATTACTTTCTTTGTGACTGGCAGTATGGCGAAGGCAAAGAGAAAGACGAAACATGGCCTTCGATGCGGTATTTCAAGGATCTCGGCTTTACCGTGCTTGCCTGCCCCTGGACGAACATAAAAGGTATGCGTTCACAAGGGCAGACCGTTGCCGACGCAAAATTGGACGGGATGCTCTGCACAACATGGCATCACCTGAGCGGAGACGACATGTACAAAATATTCTCGATGGGCGGTCAGACAACATGGTGCAAACCACCGGATTATCCCGGCACCTGGCCGATGGTTTTTGGAATACACCTGCGGCAGATCGGTTGGGATATGCCGATAAAAGACTACCGCGATGCCGGACGCGTCGATTTGCAGGTGCCTCGCGAAACCATTCAATAACTTCGTTAAAACTTCGTTAATTAATTCATAAATGACTGACCGACGTAAATTTTTAAAACAGGTATCAGCAGTCGGTTTGGCCGGCTGCATCCCTGGCGTATTAGCTTCGTCAACGCCTGTGGCGAGCGGCATTGCCGTTCCCAATACGACCGACGACAAGCCTGCGGGCGATAAGATTTGGGCATGCTGGTTGCATTTGTCCTTCAATTTTGCAGGCGGGATCAATCATCCACGCTGGGGTAACGGCATGCGTACCGAATTTGAACCTGAACAGTCCGTATGGGACGACGCCATCAAAAAAATGGCCGAACAGCATGTCAACATGGTCGTGATCAACCTGGATGATTCGGTGATGTGGCGAAGCCATCCCGAAATCGCATTGAGGAACTCGTGGACGCCGGAAAGACTGCGCGAAGAACTGGCAAAAATACGCAAACTGGGGATTGAGCCAATACCGTGCCTGAATTTTTCGGCTACGCACGATGCATGGATGGGAAAATATGAGCGGATGGTATCTACGCAGCCATACTATCAGGTATGCAGTGATCTGATAGCCGAAGCGATTGACCTGTTTGATACGCCGCGTTTTATCCATTTCGGGATGGACGAAGAAACATACGGTCATCAACAAAGCCGTGATTACATCGTGATCCGGCAGAATGAACTTTGGTGGGGCGACCTGTATTTCTACTTTGCCGAAGCCATGAAACGGGGCGTACGTCCCTGGATTTGGTCGGATTATGTATGGAACCACCCTGAAATGTTCTTCAAAATGATGCCCAAATATGTGGTTCAAAGTAACTGGTATTACGATGAGGAATTTGATCTGAATAAGTTGAACGAAACGACGCAAACATACGTGAAAGCGTATATTGACCTGAACGCCGAAGGGTATGACCAGATTCCTACTTCAAGTAATGACGCCATCATGTATGGCCCAAACAACAACAACAAAAGCATAGGAAATACGGTTGATTTTTGCACTAAACATATAGACGACAAGCATTTGATGGGTTTCCTCCAATCAATGTGGATGCCCACCATCGAAAAATTCAGGCCCAACATCATGCAAACCATTGAATTAACCGGCGAAGCGCGTAGAAAATATGAATCATGCAAACCAATAATTAATTATTGGTTAATTTTTGGTATGGATCAGGGATGTTTTGTTGTCCGTTTTATTGAAAACGTAAATGTTTGATGCTGCGTTCCAGTCTGAGGGATCATTAAATAATGTGATGAAATGCATCGTGTCAGGGACTGTGGGATGAAAGTCGGGGATTTGAACGCCTTCATGAATGTAATTGATTTCATCTATTGCAGGGTTCTCTGCTTTCTTGTCGAAGAACAGAGAGTAACACAATATTACGGCGAAGAATGTCAATATTAACTGTTTCATAGTTTTTCGTTTTTATACCTTAAAAACGGCAGATGATATAAATTATTGTGTGGAAACTGTATTTTTTTTAAAACTGAAAACTGAAAACTACTACACGCCAAAATCGTCGAAGTGGAGCATCTCACGGGGGACGCCGAGGTTGTCGAGCATCTGCTCGACGGCTCTTGACATGAGGGCGGGGCCGCACATGTAGTATTCGATTTCTTCAGGCTCTTCGTGGTACTTCAGATAGGTGTCGTAAATCACCTGATGGACGAAGCCGGGGGTGTAGTGAATGCCGGCTTTGTCGGCGGCGGGATCGGGGCGGTCGAGGGCTAAATGGAAGGAGAAGTTGGGATATTCTTTTTCAATGCTTAGAAAATCGTCCAAGTAGAATACTTCGTTCAGGGCGCGACCGCCGTAGAAAAACGACATTTTACGGTCGGTCGTGCGAAGTGTTTTGGTCAGGTGCATGATCTGGGCGCGTAAAGGAGCCATGCCGGCGCCGCCGCCTATCCATAACATCTCACGCTTTGAATTGAATATCGGAAAAAAATCACCGTAAGGGCCGCTTATCTTCACTTTATCGCCGGGCTTTAATGTGTAAATGTAAGATGTTGCTATCCCGGGTTGGTAGTCCATGAATCCGACTTGCGGTTTTGGCTTGAACGGGGGTGTTGCAATGCGTACCGTCAGCATGATACGGTCGCCCTCCGCCGGATAGTTCGCCATCGAATAGGCGCGAACGGTTTCTTCGTCGTTACGGCATTTGAGCGTAAACATGCCGGACTGGTTCCATGCGGGCAGATAGGTCGATCCGATGGAATCCTTGTCGATATGCTTATCATATTCCATGGAGTATTTGGGAATCGCAATTTGAGAGTAAGAGCCGGGGATAAAGTCCATGTGTTCGCCTTCGGGCAGGGCGACGATAACTTCCTTGATATAGGTTGCTACATTCTTGTTGGAGAGAACGGTACACTCCCACTCTTTCACGCCGAACACCCCGTCGGATACTTTGATCGCCATGTCTTCTTTTACCTTCGTCTGACAACCCAGCCGCCAGTGCGACTGAATCTGTTTGCGTGAAAAGAAGCCCGTCTCCGTTGGCAGAATATTGCCGCCTCCTTCGAGTACCTGACAGCGGCACTGACCGCAACTGCCGCCTCCGCCACATGCGGATGATAAAAATATACCCTGACTTTGAAGCGTGTGCAATACCGTACCGCCCAGCGGCGCCTCAAAAGTCCGTTCTCCGTTCACTACTATTTTAACATTCCCCGAAGGAATTAACCTGGCTTTCGCTACCAGCAGGACACCGACCAACAACAAGGTGATGAGAAGAAAAACAACTGCGCTGACTATCATATTAAAACTTTTTGTGTCATTACTCTCACTACACAATTAAACCGATTGTGGCTGAAGTGCATTTTCTTTACAATATTTGTCTGCCTCATCAATTATTTCGTCAATACTCATACCAACAAACAAATTGTTTTGTCTCCATTCGGTATAATCGAACGGTTCTCTTAAAATCAGTGCCACAAATCGTTCGGCATCTAAAATTCCTAATTCGTTGTTGAGGCATCTTAAGCCTCTGTCCAACAATACTGTGCTATTTGTCATATTTCCAAGTAATTTAAAAATTCTATCGGATTGCATATAATTATACGTTGATCTTGGTATTTTAACAAACGTTTGTCAACGGTGATGAAATAATCACAATTCCCAGATATAGCACATGCAACATGAGCAGCATCGGCGGCTTTAATACCGGTTGTCATAATTTCTTTTGCAATTAATTTGATTTCTTCTGATTTCCCAACAAATGACGAACTTAAAAGTTCCCATTGTGAAATAGCATTTTTTTTCGCATTGAAAATATTTCGGCTATTTTCAAATGTTAAGATAAAAGACCATACGAGTTCAATTTTTTGTTCGTAAACCAAACTTTGAACATGGAGTTTTGCTTGTGTCTCCAAGTAAATTTTAAGTTGCGTCTGGTCGTCGTATGGACGATTGAAGCAACAGTTATCCATATATATACGGTGTTTCATTCTTCTTTGAGATATTTGAAAGCAGTGAAAAAAACTGGACAAAGATAAGAAAAAAAGTCAACTCTCACTATATATCTAATAATTAAAATAATCAAATGTTTATTCCCGAAAAACACAAGAACCCAAGTCCCATCAGTCCGGTGATGATGAATGAGATACCTAATCCCCGTAGGGGTTTGGGGATGTTCGAGTAGGCTAACTTTTCGCGGATGGCGGCCATGCCGATAATGGCAATCAGCCAGCCGAGGCCGGAGCCCAGACCGAAGGCTGTCGCTTCGCCGACATTGGCGAACGATCGCTGCTGCATAAACAGGGAGCCTCCCATGATTGCGCAGTTCACGGCTATCAACGGCAGAAAGATACCCAAAGAGGCATACAGGGCCGGAAGATACCGTTCGACCACCATCTCGACCAACTGCGTAAAGGAGGCGATGACCGCAATGAAGATGATAAACGACAGGAAACTTATGTTCACGCTCTCAAACTGCGAACCGAGCCAACTCAATGCGCCTTCGTTGAGCACATAATTCTCCAACATATAATTAATAGGCAGCGTACATACAAGGATGAACGTTACCGCAATACCCAAACCCATCGCCGTTTTTACATTTTTGGACACGGCCAAGTACGAACACATGCCAAGATAATAGGCGAAGATCATGTTGTCAACAAAGATCGACCGTATGAATATGCTTATTGTCTGTTCCATATCATTGATGTCTATGTATTGTTTTCCTGAAGGTCTCTGTTGCGCGCACGGTGTATCCAGATGATGACGGCGCAACATATCAGCGCCATCGGAGGCATGATCATCAGTCCGTTGTTGACATAACCCAGGTCGTAAGCGGCCTGCGGAACAACCGCGAAACCGAACAGCGTGCCACTGCCCAGCAACTCGCGGAAGAAGCCGACGGTGATTAATATCAAACCGTAACCCAGCCCGTTTCCGATACCGTCCAGGAACGAATCCCACGGGCGATTGGCCAGCGCAAACGCTTCCAGACGTCCCATCAGGATGCAGTTGGTGATGATCAATCCGATGAATACCGACAGTTGTTTGCTTACATCATACACAAAAGCCTTCAGTACCTCGCTTACAACGGTTACCAGTGCAGCAACGACCACCAACTGCACGATGATACGGATGCGATTGGGAATCGTATTCCTGAGGATTGAGATGATCACATTCGCCATCGCTACGACCACCGTAACGGAGATCGCCATCACGATGGCCGGTTTCAGTTTTGCGGTCACAGCCAGTGCGGAACAGATACCGAGCATCTGAATGATGACCGGATTGTTCCGGCTTAACGGGCCTAACAGATAGGTTTTATTTTTTCCTGATAACAGTCCCATAACGCCTTATTTTATCGTTTTTAAAAAATCCACATAATGTTCCAAACTGCTCTTTATCATGTGGTCGACCCCGATGCTGGTGATCGACCCGCCGGAGATGCCATCCACATAATCCTGACCCTGAGCCGTTTTGCCTGGCTTAACGATCGCAATGCTCTTAAAAATACCGTTCTTGAAAAGTTGTTTGCCGCAGAATTGCGAGCAAAAAGGAGCGGTCGAAATCTCCGCACCCAACCCCGGCGTCTCGCCCTGGTGGCTGAAATCCGTACCGAAAATCGTGCTCCCGTCCTCGTTCACGGATACATATCCCCAGATCGGACCCCACAGACCGGCGCCGAACATGGCCAAAACATACTTTTTTTGGCCGTCCACGTTGGCCACGAATACGGGATAAGCATTCGCGGCAAACATTTTGACGGGGTCGACGCCAAACGCGTCGCCCTCGATTTTCTGTCCCCTTTCGTTCACCAAAAACGATTCGCGGATCAATTCATTAAATTTCGCTTCCGTTTCGGCGTTCGACACCGTCACATTGACCGAGCGCAATATCTGTTTTCTCCTGTCATTGGCTTCGTTTTTTTTCTGAAAACCCCTCAACGTTTCGGAAGTAAAAGCCAGCAGTACCGCAACAAATACCACCATGACCGATGCGTAGATGATTGTATAAAGATTACTGTCTCTGTTCATATATACAATTATGAGTTGTGATTAATTGATTTTATTTTTCACTCTTTGCAGGCGACGCCTGATGTTGCCTTGAACTACATAGTGGTCGATCAGGGGCGCAAATGCGTTCATCAGCAGGATGGCCAGCATCATCCCTTCGGGATATCCGGGGTTGAGTATCCTGATCACGATGGCAAAGGCGCCGACAAGCAGGCCATAGATATATTTGCCCGTTTCGGTGCGCGCAGACGTGACCGGGTCGGTCGCCATGAACACGGCGCCAAAGGCGAAGCCACCCAGGAACAAATGGTCCAACGGTGAAATCGACATGGCAACGGTTGTGCCGATCAGGTTGAACAGCACCGCCATCACACCGCCGCCGACGAACACCGAAAGCATCGTTTTCCAACTGGCAACGCCCATAAATAACAGGATAGCCGCGCCAAGCATGATGGCGATAACCGAAGTCTCGCCTATCGAGCCGGGTATCAGTCCGACAATGTAATCAAGGGTTGTCAGCGGATTGCCGACGATGTCGACCGCATGTAACGATTCAAGTGTCTCTTTGGTGGCCGTACATATCTGAACGAGCGGTGTCGCTCCCGAAAAGGCATCCACGACCGGCCCGCCTCCCATCCCGAAAGTGGCGGACGTGCGTACAAACGGCAGGTCGCCCGACATGGAGGCCGGATAGGCAAAAAACAGGAACGCACGCGTAACCAGCGCTACATTAAATATATTGTAACCCGTCCCGCCAAACACCTCCTTTGCAAAGACGACGGCAAAAGCCGTTGCCACACCAATCATCCACAAAGGCGTTTCGACCGGCACAATCAACGGGATCAACATGCCCGAAACAAGGAATCCTTCATGTATCTCCTCCTTTTTCAGTTGGGCCACGGTAAATTCGATACCCAACCCCACTGCGTACGAAACGACAATTTTCGGCAATACAGCCAGCAGTCCGTACACGAACGTCATCAGGTATCCCGGCGCCGCGCCCGTCGCCAGATAATGCTGGTATCCCACATTGTACATGCCGAACAGCAATGCGGGCATTAACGCCATGACTACCACCGACATCGTACGTTTCGAATCGATGCTGTCGTGAATATGCACGCCCGACCGGGAGGTCTTGCCCGGCACGAACAAAAACGTCTCAAACCCGTCAAAAACCGAATGGAACATGGACAGTTTGCCACCTTCCTCAAAGTGGGGCTTCACCCTGTTTAGAAAATTCCTTAACGCTTTCAATCATCTATCTGTTAATGGTTACTAACTCATTTCCTTATA
>Ga0099364_10006375_pt1 | contig 17193 bp, 14 predicted proteins | sample TergutTh196P3_FD_73070 | JGI IMG/M metagenome (GOLD analysis project Ga0099364, IMG submission 73070) | Microcerotermes parvus P3 segment gut microbial communities from Pointe-Noire, Republic of the Congo - Th196 P3 | ecosystem: Host-associated > Arthropoda: Insects > Digestive system > Gut ... | reverse complement strand
CAGATGATATAAACATTCTCACTGCTGTTGATGTGTCCAATCCGAGTGAATTAAAAAGAGAATCTGCCGCGGTTTTGATTGCGTCATCTATACGAACTTGAATATTAGCCATTTTTTACCTCCATCAATTACTTGTAATGCAATTGTACTACATATCATTACAAATGTCAAGGATTTGTTAAAAGGGAATTTCTAAATTATATTAAATTAAAAAGGAAGATTATTAAAAATGTCAAAAGTACGTACTCGTTTTGCTCCCAGTCCTACCGGATTTATTCATGTAGGGAATTTGCGGACAGCCTTATATGCTTATTTATTTGCAAAAAAACATGGTGGGGATTTTATTTTAAGAATAGAAGATACCGACCGTGAAAGATATGTCGAAGGTGCAGTTGATGTGATATACAACACCTTGCGTACAGCGGGTTTAAAGTGGGATGAAGGCCCTGATATTGGAGGCGATTTTGCTCCATATACCCAAAGTGAAAGACAGGGTATACACAAAAAATATGCAGAACAATTGATTGAAAAAGGGGACGCGTATTATTGTTTTTGCGATAAAAACCGATTGGAAGATGTTCGTAATTTACAGCAAGCATCCAACACACCGCCAATGTATGACGGACATTGCCGCGATTTATCCGATGATGAAATACAAGAAAAATTGCAATCCGACACCCCTTATGTAATACGTCAAAAAATGCCTCGAGAAGGAGTCACTTCTTTTTGTGATGAAGTTTTTGGTGAAATCACGCTGGATAATTCTGTATTAGACGACCAAGTCTTAATAAAAGCTGATGGTATGCCGACTTATAATTTTGCGAATGTTATCGACGACCACGAAATGAAAATTACACACGTCATACGCGGAAATGAATATCTTTCATCCACCCCTAAATATAATTTATTATATGAAGCGTTTGGTTGGGAAAAACCTGTTTATATCCATTGTTCGCCCATCATGAAAACCGCAACCGAAAAATTATCCAAACGAAGCGGAGATGCAACCTTTGAAGATTTACTAAAACAAGGTTATCTTACCGCCGCTGTTGTAAATTATATTGCGTTGTTAGGGTGGAGTCCAAAAGGGGAAAGAGAAGTTTTTTCAAAAGATGAATTAATAAACGAATTTGATTTATCGGGAATATCAAAATCCCCCGCCATTTTTGATGCCGCAAAATTGAAAGCGATAAACGGCGAATATATAAGAGCGATGGGTGAAGATGAATTTTTATCCCATGCCGAAACTTATATTCGGCAAACTTGTAAACGTGAAGACATTGATTTAAAACTTTTGGCAAGAATGTTGATAAAAAGAACTGAAGTTTTTACAGAAATCCCCGAACAGATTGATTTTATCGATGTTTTACCGGAATATGATATAGAATTATATAATCATAAGAAAATGAAAACCAACGCCGATAATTCTCTTGTTTCATTGCAAGAATTGCTTGAAGTTTTGGATCAAGTAACAGATTGGGATGCCGATACATTACATGAAGTTGTTTTTGATTTAATAAAAAAAATGGACGTGAAAAACGGTGTTGTGTTATGGCCTTTACGCACAGCAGTTTCCGGAAAGCAATTTACCCCCGGCGGCGGTTTAGAATTAGCCGTACTACTCGGCAAAGATGAAACAATTTCAAGAATAGTAACCGGGATAGAAAAAATAATAAATAAAAAATAATAAATAAAAAATATTTTGGAATTTTTTATTAGGATTAAAAACATAATGTTTATTATCGGTAAAAGATGGCGAAAAACACCAAAAGAAAGGAATATTATCTTACATGACGAATTGTAAAACTTTAATACGGCAAATAAATAACGGTGAGTATGATGAAATATTTACCGAATTGTATTCAAAAAATGATTTAAAACGTGTACATGAGCGATATACTCGGGCAATTAATGGATTTACCCAACGTTACGGTGAAAGAGATGTTACTTTATTTTCTGCACCGGGGCGTACTGAAGTAGGGGGCAATCACACCGACCATCAAAATGGAAGGGTATTAGCCGCCGCAGTAAATCTTGATATAATTGCCGTGGTGTCGTTGAGTGATGATAATATCATACGTTTAAAATCACAAGGACATGACGAAGATATTGTGGATTTGAATCAATCATTACAAAAAGTCGCAAAAGAAAAAGGGCGTTCGGTTTCTTTAATTCGAGGTATGTGTTCTTGTTTTAAAATGAGAGATTATAATATCGGCGGATTTTATGCCTATACAATTTCGGATGTATTAAAAGGCTCAGGATTATCCAGTTCGGCGGCTTTTGAAATACTTACAGGAACTATACTTAATCATTTGTTTAACGACGGAAAAATAAGCTCTGTTGAAACAGCACAAATAGGGCAATATGCAGAAAACGAATATTACGGTAAACCGTCGGGATTATTGGACCAAACAGCAAGCGCGGTCGGCGGTTTTGTTACTATTGATTTTAAAGACCCGAAAAATCCGATAATTGAGCAAATAGATTTTGATTTTGAACAATCCGAACATTCGCTTTGCATTGTAGATTGCGGCGGAAGTCATGCGGATTTAGACGAACATTATGCCGCAATAACAACAGAAATGCACGATGTAGCAAAACAGTTCGGCGGAAATAAATTAAGAGAAGTTGACGGAAAAGATTTTGATTTTACTTCAAAAATCGCAAATTTACGCGGAAATTGTAATGAACGCGCTATTTTACGTGCGGCACATTTTTTCAATGAAAACAATCGGGTTACAGAACAAGTTAACGCTTTGAAATCGGGAGATTTTAAAGCGTTTAAAAAGCTTATTATCGAAAGCGGAGATTCTTCATACAAATATTTGCAAAATATATATCCGTCAAATCAAGCGGAAAACCAAAGCGTTTCTTTAGCGTTAATGGTGTCTGAAATGATACTGAAAGATAGAGGAGCATGGAGAGTACATGGCGGCGGTTTCGGCGGAACAATACAAGCTTTTGTGCCTAATGATATGTTGCAGGAATATAAAACAGTTATGCAGGAAATAATGGGCGAAAACAGCTGTCATATATTAAAAATACGTCCATTCGGCGGAAAAAGAATAAATAAAAACGCGTAGTTGCGTTGCAATGTAAAAAAGGAATAAATAAATAAAAAATGAATATAATTGAAACTGAAAATATTTCATTTAAATATACTGATAATGGGCAAAAAGCTCTGAATGATATTACTATTTCTATAAAAAAAGGGGAGTTTACCGCGATAGTAGGGCATAACGGTTCGGGTAAATCTACGTTGGCAAAACATTTTAATGCACTTTTCACCCCTTTTGAAGGTGTTGTTATTGTTGACGGTATAAAAACAACTGATGAAGAACAGCTTTTTAATATACGCGGTAAAGTAGGAATGGTATTTCAAAATCCGGACAATCAAATTGTAGGAACAGTAGTAGAAGAAGACGTTGCATTCGGCCCTGAAAACTTAGGAATCCCCCCTGTTGAGATCGCACAAAGAGTGGATAAATCCTTAAAAACGGTAGACATGGAGCAATATCGAAAACGCGCGCCTCATCAGCTTTCGGGCGGACAGAAACAGCGTGTTTCGATTGCGGGAATATTGGCGATGAATCCGCAATGTATTGTGTTAGATGAAGCAACATCAATGCTTGACCCAAAAGGACGCGCGGAATTATTAAAAACGATAACAACTTTGAACCGAGATTCGAATACTACAATTATAAATATAACCCATTTTATGGAAGAAGCCGCCGCCGCCGACAGAGTTATAATAATGTGTGACGGTAAAATTTTCATGGACGGTACGCCGCGTGAAGTGTTTTCTGACCGCGAAAAACTTCGTAAAACAGGGTTAGATGTTCCGCCTGTAAGCCGTTTCGTACAAGAATTAGCTCAACATGGAGTCGATATAAATACCGATATTATTTCAGAACAAGAATGTATACAAGCAATAGAAGAATTATTAACATAAATATCAACTTTACCATATAATACAATACAGTGTTTTATATATTCAAACAATCAATATAAAATATACCGTAAAGGTAAGTGCATTTTATGCCTTTTGGCGGTATAAATAATCCAAATAAATCCTATTTTTATGAAACACTAAAAAAGTAGTTGAAAGGGGTAATGTTATCATGTGTGGTTGTTTTTGCCATAGATGCAGACGGTGTTGCCGCAGAGATTGTTGTCGTAGAGAGTGCTGCTGCCAAAGAAGATGCTGTTGTTAAATTAATACCAATATTCAATGCTTTTATTGAATATTAAATTAATACAGCATAACCGTTGAATTTTAATAATATAGACGAGATAAAACTCGTCTATTACATAAACATATATCCAATAAATGGAAATTAGAAGAAATTTTAACTTGACAAAAGTTTTTTTATATGTTAAAATGAATTAACAATATTTAAATAATATAACAGGTCGCATAAAAAAGTAAATTCTTGTACGGCCGGGCCGATATTTCGGCAACAGATATAGTTTAATTACAAACATCTGTGGGATAAACTTATTCCACAGATGTTTTTAAATTTTATTAAAATATTTTTACTTTATTATTTTTTATTTATTATTTTTTATTTATTATTTGTTTTCAGTTTGTTTGGAAAAAGGGAGTTGTATAGTTATGAATAAGGAAAAAGCACAAATTCAAGAAGGAGTTTTGGCGGTTATTTTGAATGTTCTTTTGTTTGGAATGAAATTCTGGGCAGGAATAATAACAGGCTCTGTCGCATTAATAGCAGACGCATGGCATACCATGTCAGATTCGTTATCTTCAGTTTTTATCATAATAGCAGCGAAATTAGCGGCGAAAAAACCTGACAAGGAACATCCTTTCGGTCATGGACGTTGGGAACAAATCGCATCTATGCTTGTTGCGTTTCTTTTGGGCATGGTAGGTTATGAATTTCTTACCGATTCCATAAGCCGATTTCAAAACAGAGAAAGCGCGGTATACGGTGCTTTGGCGATTATCGTAACAATAGTATCAATTCTAATAAAAGAATTATTAACGCAATATGCGTTTTATCTTGGACGAAAGCACAAAAACCCTGTAATAATAGCAGATGGCTGGCATCATCGCACAGATTCCTTGTCGTCATTAATCGTTTTAATCGGGATTTTAATTACCAAATTTGTTTCAGATTTTTGGTGGATGGACAGTGTTCTCGGAATGTTATGCGCGTTAGCAATATTTTATGCGGCTTTCAAAATCATTAAAGAAGCGGTAACAAAAATGTTGGGGGAAGAACCGGAACAAGAATTTATCGAGCAGTTAAACATAGAAATAAAAGAAAAATACGATGAAGATTTACAACTGCATCATTTTCATTTGCATAATTATATCACACATAAGGAATTGACATTGCACATGATGCTTGATAAAAATATGTCGATAGAAAAAAGCCACGAAATAGCATCTTCTGTTGAAAATACGATAAAAAACAAATTCGAAATAGAAGCAACGATTCACGTAGAACCAAGGTGATTATATATACCCCCCGCCTCCGGCGGGGGGTATATACGCGAAAAAACATCTCTGGCAACTGGCAACCGGTCACTGAACACCCCATTTAATAATTTCTTGCTCAGTTTCTTTCAAAAACTCGTTGGTTTTTGAAAAATGTTTGCAACCGAAAAATCCGCGGTATGCTGATAATGAAGATGGATGTGCCGCGGTTAAAACTTTATGATGGTTTTTTATTAATTTCATTTTAGCTTTTGCGTTATTGCCCCATAATAAAAAAACCACAGGTTTTCGCCGTTCGGAAAGCAAAGTGATAATCTTATCTGTAAATATCTCCCATCCGATTTTTTTATGTGAGTTTGGTTGTCCTTTTCGAACTGTTAAAATCGTATTTAACAATAAAACTCCCTGTTTTGCCCAATGAGTTAAAAATCCGTCTAAAACATCACTATCCGTATCGGAATGTATTTCTTTAATGATATTTACTTTGGTAAATATATCTGAATCACAATCTATATCGGTATGTATTTCTTTAATGATATTTACCAAGGAAGATGGCTTTTTTACGTCTTTTTTTACTGAAAACGCCAATCCGTGGGCTTGTCCTTCTCCATGGTATGGGTCTTGTCCTAAAATAACAACTTTCACATCCGAAAATGCCGTTAATTTTAATGCGTTGAATATATCATTATATGCAGGATAAATTGTTTGAGTTTTATACTCATTAAGCAAATTTTCTTGTAATTTAATAAAATAATCTTTATTAAATTCATCTTTTAACAAATTATCCCAATCGTTTCCAATTACAAGCATACTACCCTACCATCATATGCCACTTCAAAATTTACTGCTTTTGCACCTTTTTCGAGTTGTTCATGTAACACACTTTCGCCGCCGTGAGAGAAATGTGTTATGATAAATATTGTGTTATCATCTGCACTTTTTCGGCTAATTAAGTCGTTTTTTAGTTTTACGCAATCTTTTAACCCCATGTGTCGGGTATGTTCTTCGCCGAGCCCTGATGTACAATCAAGACTGACTATATCCAAATGTGTGCCCGATAAAAAATCCAAAACTTCTTCGTGAAAATATGTAGTGTCGTTGCCGTAAATCATGCGTTTTCCGTTATCTTCAATCAAATATATCAAACAAAGTTCATCGGGATTATGTGCGGCAGGAAGCGGTGTAACCGTAATTCCTGCAACTTCATATTTTTGATACGGTACAACTTCGATAAATTCAAATGAAGCGGTGTCATGGTGATAACCTTCGTGTTCAAACATTTCTCGTACTTTTTTGTTGCCGTAAACTTTTAACGGCGGTTGGTTTTCTTCTAAGGTGCAAAGTCCGCCTAATTTTCTGTATTCAAGTTGTATCATATCACAATGGTCGCTGTGTGAATGGGTGAAAAACAATCCCTCAAGTCCGCCCAAGTCTATATTAAATCTTAACGAATGAAAATAAGCATCCGGCGGAAAATCAATCATAACTTTATCATTAACAACGCCTCCTGAACGCCCCCTAATATCTTTACCGCCATTTTTTCTCGCAGTTTTGCAAACTTCACAATGACAAAACATAGCAGGAATTCCCTCAGAAGCCGCTGTTCCTAAATATTGAAATTTCATCTATTATACCCCCATTAATTTGTATTACCCAAAAAATATTCCGCTTAAAGCAGCATTTTTTCCTCTTATTTGATGAATCCTAAATCTAATTGATTTATTGTACTCATAAGTTACATAAACTCCGCCTGTATAATCATTTAAAACGACAGCAGGAGCAATTAAATTCAACGTTTCCCCGTCATACATATCTATTTCCAATTCTCTGCCGTCACAGTCCCAATCCAAAAAATAAAGCGAAACGCTATATTTTTCATTACCGGCCGCCGCAATGTCAACAGTAAAACTTTGTCCGCAATTGTCACCGTCTTGTGATGTGTAAGCGGCCGCCTTACGGATAATATTACCGCTATCTTTAACCAATGCTCTGTTATCAGTAGTATTATCAGACCATACTATCTTCCTGACCAAATTAAATTTGATGTCTTCAATATAATTCGGAAGTTTACAATAATCTGATGATGAATTATAATTGCACAATAAATATCCGTCAAAACCGTATTTTTCGATCCAATTTCCTTTTGTATTATAATCTTTGTTTTTCAATTTTGCATCATAATTATATACCGCCGAAGAGCATTTTATGTCTTTTTCGGCATAAGCAAGCGGATCAAAAGATTGTTGTTTTCCGTCATATGAAACAACAAATTCATATCTTCCTTTTTGTAAATTGTCAAAATAAATAAAATCATCATCTTCACTTGCCGATTTTGCATGAACGCCGTTTATTTCAACGGACAATATTGTTTTTTCCGCTCGCGGAATACCAATTTTTCCGACTGTTCCGTTTGGAACGGTTAAACTGCATATTCCTGAATTTAAATTAAAAGATGCCTGTATATTTCCGTATGGTGTAGGCATTTCACCGGAAATTTCTTTTAAATGCCGTCCTAAATTAGGTTTTACCGTAAAAGTTTTAAACCCGGCAGTATCGGGTTTAATTCCCAATATTTCACTCGACAACCATGAAAGAACCCCTGAACCCCACGGATGTGCAAGACTTGTATAACCAACTTGCCCATTCGGAACAGGTACATTTTTTCTTAGCACATCGTTCCATTGAGGACGATAAACTTCAAAAAATGTCGTTCCGCCGTATTCTATTTGACCGCTGTACATATCTAATATTGCCTCAATAGCATCGTCATAATTGCCTGTATTCGCCATTGCTTGTAATATAAAATATTGATTGAAAGGTGAATATGATAATCTGTTGAGCCTGTTTTTAAAATGTTTGTTATAAATATCTTCTATTGCACAATCTTCAATAAACCCTGCATTTAATGCGTCCGCGACTGTATGCAATCCGAAATTGTCAACAAGATTAGTATCGGATTTTAATTCAAGCGTTTTTTCTTTTGCATATTTTAAATATTTTTCCGATAATTTGGTATCAAATTCTGAAAGCAAAACACCAAATTCTTTCCATGCTCTGATACAAAGCATTTTATACGCGTTTTGATTATCAGTTGTGTTTGGATTTTCAAATCCTGCTCCCAACCGTTCGTCCCAGCCGAAATAATGCAAATCGGGATTTTTACCAAACACATCATAAGCGTGTTCAAGCCGTTTAACTGCCTCGTCCATCAGACTTATGCCCATGCACTGGGTTTGCACAAATTGATTGTTTGAATGGCATGGTCCCGTCGTTGGTTGCTGCGCATTTTTATTTTGGGCATTATTCATACTTTGAACACCTTTTTTATCACCTGTATGCTTATAATAATCAATGAGACTGAAAACCCAATATAATTCATAACTTTCGATTTGGTTGCCTCTTGTTGAAGTATAATGAAGATTTTGCAAGACAAAATCATAATTGGCAAAAGCGACAAGTGCCGCCGCTTGTGCAGGATACGCGTCTCCTGTCCAAGAAAAACGATCGCCTCTGTCCATTAAAATAGCGGCAAAATAATCTTTTTTCAAATTTACCCTTACAGTATAAGCCGCTGTATACCAAATTTTATTCAGCATTTCATTATCAGATTTAAAACTACCGTTATAATTTACAGGTTTTGTTTGACAGACCAATCGGATTCCGGTTATATGAAAAGGTTTGTTAAATTCTACAACATTTATAAAACCAAACCTTACTCCTTCGTATAATTCTTCATTCAACTCAAGACGGTATATATTGTTATATTTTTTAGGAACAGCGGTTTTTATATGGTTTTTTGTTTCTTGATTATTATTAACAATGGCAGGTTTGTTGTATTCGCTAATTCCAAGGGTTACTTGTCCGTTCAAGTTCGGGCTGTCAATTTCTAACCAACCCGCAAATTCTGTTTTAAAATCAAGCATCACCGTTCCTGTGTCTTTAACCACAATATCAACGTCTTTTTGTTTCGCAGAATCAAGATTAATAAAGCTATTCGGCGATTCAGTAGTTAATTTATAGGGTTTTATCACAAATATTTCTAAGTCATCGGAATGTTTCGGGTTGTCCCATTTGTAATTTATTAGCGGATCGGGAGAATCAGGTTCAAATTCAATTGTAAATTTATCTTTTATATAAGGATAAGGTTGTGATATAGGCGACTTCCCAAAAATATCATTATTTTCCATTTATACGCACCTCAACCATACTTTTTCTCTAAACTGCACATCCAGTATCCGAACAGCATTCCTATTGCACATAATATAATGCAGATTATTGTGCCGAAACTTAGATAGTTAAAATCACGCGGTATAATCATTAATGTAGAAGCTCCTACGATGCCGACTATAATATGAAAAAGACCTGAGTGTGCTTTTCTGAAAAACAAATCCATAAGTTTTGAAAAAAGTATAACAGCGAGTGCCGCTCCGATTAAAATAGGAATGATTACAGATAAATTCCCGTCTTTTATTCCGTCCGTCATATCTTTAAACATCCCCATATAAAGAAGTAAATTCGATGAGCTAAGCCCCGGGATAAGTGCAGAAAGTCCGATTAATGAACCTGCAAAAAGCCATGTGAAGAAATTTTGCGGCATATTACCACCGAAAAGTCTTTCGCCGTAAATCATAAATGTCAAACTGAATAAAAACGATATTGAAAGTGCGACAATATGTATTCCGGTTCTTCCTTTTTCGCCTGCTTGTTTCCATAATGCGGGTAATGTTCCGAGAATACAGCCGATAAATAACCATAAAATTTGAGTTTCATAATTACCCAAAAAAAAGCTGATTGCAATAGAAAATAAAAATACTCCTGTTATTCCGCCCAATCCGAGTGGAATCATGTAAAGAAGATTACTTTTGAAATTGCGGTTTAAATGTGCTAAAAACGTTATAATCCGTTCATAAACACCGAAAACAGCGGCTAAAGTTCCGCCGCTAATTCCCGGAAGAATGAACCCGGAACCAATAAAAATCCCTTTAACAAATCTAAAAATCCAATCAAACATTAAAAAACTCCCTTTCCCAGACAAGCTGGAAATAAAAAATAATAAAGAAAAAATAAAAATATTTTGGAATCTTTTATTTTTCGCGAGGGTTGACTGAAGGCAACCCCTACAAATTTTGGTATTACATAAAAAATTTATTTTTTGTGAGGGTTGATTGAAAGCAACCCCTACAAATTATCGGTTAAAAATTTTACAAACGCTTTGTATGCCATGTGGATGTCTAATTTTGAGGTGACTTCGAAAGGGGAGTGCATTGACAGTACGGGAACGCCTACATCTACGACATCGATATTAAGATTTGCAAGATATGAAGCTACTGTTCCGCCGCCGCCTTCGTCTACTTTACCCAGCTCTCCTGTTTGCCATATAATTCCATTTTCGTCAAACAAATTGCGTATTTTCGCAAGATATTCTGCGTTCGCATCTGATGAACCTGTTTTGCCGCGTGCTCCTGTATATTTAGTCAACACAACGCCGTAATTGAGATAAGCGGCGTTGTTTTTTTCGACAACATCCGGGAATGTGGGGTCAAAAGCGGTGTTCACATCTGCTGACAGACATTGCGTGGAAGATAAAACCTCACGTGCTTTCACTCCATACGGTGCGGCTAAATCCGCTATAAAATAACGCAAATATGATGATTGCAAGCCTGTATTGCCTTGACTTCCGACTTCTTCTTTGTCTGCTAAAATCACAACAGCACATCTTTCGGGTTTTTCAATATCCAAAATAGCTTTTAATGATGTATAAGCACAAACGCGGTCGTCTTGTCCATATCCGCCAACCATACTGCGGTCAAGACCGACATCTTTCGCACAAAAAGAAGGTACGGCTTCTAATTCTGCTGATAAAAAGTCATGTTCTGTAATATTATATTTTTCATGCAAAATGTTCATAATATTCAACTTGACTTTTTCGCTTTCTTTATCGTCTTTGAAAGGATAAAGCCCTACGAGTAAGTTTAATTCTTCTCCTTTGATTCCGTCTTTCAAACTGCGTTTCATTTGCTCGTCGGCAAGATGGGGGAGTAAATCTGTGACAGTAAATACAGGGTCGTCGGAATTTTCACCTATGTTAACAGAAATTTTTGTACCGTCTTTTTTTACGATAATCCCCACAAGAGATAGCGGAATTGTTGACCATTGGTATTTTTTTATACCGCCGTAATAATGCGTTTTAAACAACGCCACTTGCCCTTGTTCATATAGCGGACGCGGTTTTAAATCAAGACGCGGCGAATCTATGTGCGAGGCGATTAAGTTGACACCTTTATTTATAGGGAGATTTCCGATAACTGCCGCGATTATCGCTTTTTCACGGTTGACATAATAAATTTTGTCCCCTGTGGTATATTTTATGTTTTTATCGAAAACTTTAAAACCTTTTTTCTCCAATAAATTCACAGAATAATCTACCGTCAAGCGTTCTGTTTTTGCGGCATTTAAAAAGTCGGTATACCCAAAGCAAAACTTTTCGGCGTTTCTGATTTCCGAATCGTCCAATCTTTCTCCTGCGTTTTTATTGTTAATTAACAGTTTTTCTTTTAATTCTTTAGCAATTGATTTTTCCATAGACTGTTTCCCCTTTTATTATTGTTTATATTTTCTCTTAACCGCTGGCTTCAGCGGAAAAGTTTGTTTGTCGCTCATGCCGCGAAATGGCATTTTCTTAACCGCTGGCTTCAGCGGAGAAGTTTGTTTGTCGCTTGTGCCGCGAAATGGTATTTTCTTAACCGCTGGCTTCAGCGGAGAAGTTTGTTTGTCGCTCATGCCGCGACGGGCACTTACTTTGCAGCGACGCAAAGTAAGCAAAAGTCGTTTAGGCGTTCCCCCTAAAAACCCCCTGTGCTGACACCAAGAAAGTTTATTAATCGTCGTTTGCTCTCGATTGGTTTTTGTGCAATATTTTCTTTGCTTTTTTGCACCGTTGTCCAAACGCAACGACGATATATAGTTTGTACTCCTTATAATTCCAAAATTGTTGTTATATCGTCTAAAATCTACAATCTACAATCTTATTTGGGTTTGTTCCCCATAATTTCATTAATATAATTTACTATACACTTCATATGCTTCGTTTACTTTTTTTATATAGTTTTTTGCGTTATATGGGAGTTTTTCGGTGTTTAGTTTTCCTTCTTGCAAATATTCGTCGGTGGATAGCCATTTATTTACAATTCCTCTGCCCGAATGATATGCCGCCAAGACTGTTTCGGTTGTTTTAAATTCTTCATATAGTAACGATAAAATATATATACCGTATTGAATATTGTGTTGTTCAATATACATATCGTTGTATGTTAACTCTCTTTCATCACGCATACGGTGTTTTGCCCATTCAAAAGTTTCTTCCATTATTTGCATAAGACCGCGGGCATTTTTGTTGGAAAGAGCAAGTTTATTAAATCCGCTTTCGGTATGAATAACAGCGAGAACAATGTTTTTATCTACATTATATTTTTGGTGATATTCTTCAATATATTCAATATAATGCAAAGGGTAAGATGTTTTATAAAGCGAATTTAACGCATAACTAACACCGAATACCGCCGCAATTAAAATAAATATTAATACATAAAAGGTAATATATATAAATTTAGTTTTTTTGATAAACATGAAATCGTCCTTGCCCAGACAAGCTGGAAATGATAAATAATAAAGAAAAAATAAAAAATATTTTGGATTTTTTATTTTCGGAGGTTGCCTTAAAAAAATTTGTTAATTATTTTTATTACTTGATTTTTTATATCATCAATAGTGTTGTTATTTATTATAACATAATTTGCAACGTTTGTATAGTATTTATTAGCAGGTTGTGAAAACAAGCGATTTTTTGCTTGTTTTTCGCTTATGTTGTCGCGTTCTGTGATGCGTTTAAGTTTTAAATCATCATCGGCGACAACTGCAATAATTTTGTCACACAAAAAATCCGCTCCGCTTTGAATAAGCAAAGGAGCGTCTATTAAAATATATTCACTGTTTGATAAATTTATTTTAGATTTTATTTGAAAAATGATTTTAGGGTGCAAAATTTCATTTAACCGTGATAATTTTTGTGAGTCGGAAAACACTAATTCTCCAAGTTCACGGCGTTTTAAGCAACCGTTTTGGTCGATATATTTACTGCCGAATTCATCAGTAATTTCTTGTATACAAGCATCATCAGTAGATGTTATATTATGTGCGATTTCATCAGCATTTATAATATAATATCCGTGTTCTTTGAAAATATTGCTAATTGTAGTTTTTCCGCTCCCGGAAGACCCTGTTAATCCTATTATCATGATGGTTTCCTATTATACTTTTTTATATTCTTGCAAATAAAATTTTACTCTCTCCTACTTTTGTTTTCGAATTTATTTCTCCGAATGATTTTATTGACTCAAAATCTGCTTTTGGATTACCTATTTGTTGAATTATGCTTTCTGCGCTGTTCGGCATAACGGGTAATAACATTACTCCCAAAATACGAATTGTTTCGAGCAAGTTATATATCACCGTGCCCAATCGCGGTTTTAACGCTTCATCTTTTGCTAATATCCATGGGGTAGTTTCGTCGATATATTTATTTGCCCGTCTTGCAAGGTTTATAACTGCGTTTATCGCTTCACTTGCTCTATATTCGTTCATTTTTTCAAAATATGTGCAAACTGCGGAATTTGCGGTTTCAATTAATTCGTTGTCTAAATCATCGGGTGTGTTCGGTTCACAAATTACGCCGTCAAAATATTTGTTAGCCATCGAAACTGTTCTGGAAACTAAGTTACCCAAAGTATTCGCAAGGTCTGCATTGTATTTTACTACAAATAAATCTTCAGTAATATTTCCGTCCGCCGCATATGGCATTTCACTTAATGAATAATAACGCACGGCATCTGCTCCGTATTTTTCGCATAAATCAAGGGTGTAAAGCACATTACCTGTAGTTTTACTCATCTTGCCGTCGCCCATTAACAACCATGGATGTCCTAAAATCTGACGCGGCAAAGGTATGTCCAAAGACATTAAAAACGCTGGCCAGTAAATAGTATGAAAACGCACAATATCCTTGCCGATAACGTGCAAATCTGCGGGCCACCATTTTTCAAACAACGGCTTAGAACCATCGGGATTATACCCTAAAGCCGTGATATAATTTGAAAGTGCATCAAGCCAAACATACACAACGTGTTCGGGGTCAAAATCAACTTGTATTCCCCATTTAAAAGTAGAGCGTGACACACATAAATCTTGCAGCCCCGGTTTTAAAAAGTTGTTCAGCATTTCTTTTTTTCTGCTGTCCGGTTTGATAAATTCGTCGTTTTGTTCTATATATTCAATAAGTCTGTCTTGATATTTTGAAAGCTTGAAAAAGTATGCTTCTTCCGCCGCGGGGGTAACTTCACGTCCGCAATCGGGACATTTCCCGTCAACAAGCTGACTTTCTGTAGAAAAAAGTTCGCACGGAACGCAATACATCCCTTTATATTCGCTTTTGTATATATCGCCTTTTTCATACATTTTTCTAAACATAGTTTGAACAGATTTTTTATGAAAATCTTCGGTAGTGCGTATAAAAAGGTCGTTTTTTACATTTAACGCTTCCCATACACTTTTGGTATATTCACAAATATCGTCTACATATTCTTGCGGCATCACTTTCGCATCGAAAGCCGCTTTTTCGATTTTTTGACCGTGTTCGTCCATTCCGGTCAAAAATAAGACATCATAACCTGCCAGTCTTTTATACCGCACAATCATATCTGTCAAAATGCCGTCATAAGCATTACCGATATGAGGTTTTTGCGAAGCATAAGGTATAGCCGTTGTAATATAAAATTTTTTCATATATACGCTCATTTCTTAAAATTTATTATAATTTAGTATACATCTTGTTTATAATTATGTCAAGTAATGAATTTTCGGTCATGTGTCAAAGTTGTTGATGGCACTTGTAGGGGCGATTTCCAATCACCTGCCGATTAGTATTGCAAAGGGCGATTGGAAATCTCCCCTACACTTGTCAACTTATTTGGTACATGACTGAATTTTCCGATGTTTTAATTTACCGAAAGGAAATGTATTTCAATTCGGAATAATAAGATTTGACATTGTTCCGAATGTGTGTTATATTGTTATGGGGGTGCCCGAAAACAAAGATTTGCAAAAATCAAGAGCAATTTTTTTGTCATACAATACAAAAATTTAAGGCAATACATGATGGCTTGCAACGTAAGACATTTTGTATCTAACGTAATTTTTGTGAAGCATGACGAAAAAATTGCCGAAGTATTTTTGTGAATCGACTTTTTCAACACCCCCATTATATAAGAGGAAGTGATAGCGTTGAATAACGAATATATTACCGCTCAGCACACGGCGGAAAAGTGGAATATATCCGACCGCCGTGTGCGGTTTTTGTGCAGTGAAGGGAAAATTCCCGGTGCGGTTAAAAATGGCAAATCATATAAAATCCCTGCCGATGCAATAAAACCCGCCGATGGACGAAAAAGGAAAACAGCAACACTTCCTGCCATGCGCTGGCTCAAATGGGAAAACGAAATTGTCGGATTGATTGACAATACTAACGCCGTTACTTTTACAAAACCCGACTACAACGATGTAGTTACACTCTATACGCGCGGTGCAAAGTCCTGGACATCCGAGCAATTTGCCGAGTTTCTTTCAGAGCGTGTTGTAAGCCGTGACCGCCGAGATATTGAAAAGATTTTGTTTCGTTGCGGATTGTCCCATTACGATGTTTTACACATTGCCGAAATTACAAGAGGGATTCACCCTAAGGATTTGCTATGGGTGGCTCGTACAAAAAACGAGCAATTAGATACAGTCATCACCGACGTTTTTGATTCGGTTTTTCATCAAAAAATTGATCTCACCGGCGACAGTATTGATACACCGGAAGGGTACAATATAAAGCGTTACGGAGCTTATAATGGACAATATGGAATATACAAACAGCGTATAAGTCCACTGACAACAGACGTCGAATCCGAAACAGCGGTATATTTATTAGCACAAAAGTTGGGCATACCGTGTTGCCCTGCTTATCGTATTGATAAAGATACGGTATTTTCGGCGTTTCTATATGACTTTTCAAAAGAGTATATCGTGCATTTTCGCCGCTTATTTGACGGCGTACGTTCAAACAACGAATATCAAAACTTGATTTCAGTCCGTCCGCAATATAAAGACGACATTGCACGAATGATTTTGCTTGATTTCATCACAAGACAAGACGATCGCCATCTTTCCAACATCGCTATTAAAATGAGCGGTGTGGGCGAGTCGTTTTATCCGTTGTATGATAACGGCCGCAGTTTGTTTTATGAGGACACTGAAGAAATGGTCGTGCAAGCAGTCGCTGAACCGGAAAGTTACGCCACTACTTTCGGCTACGCCGGAACTTACTGGGATTACGTTCAAGAGATTGCAAAAGAGCGTGGAAATCTGAGAGGTCTTATCAATCTTGATGTTTCACAAAATGATGTCGTCATTATTTTGAATGATGCCGGGTTTAAAGGGTATCGTTTCGATGGTGCGTTGGAGTGGATTGTAAAAACGATTGAAATGATTCGGGGATTTAATTAAATTGAAAAAAATAAAACTTAGTGTAAAATTAAAATAGGCAAAAATAAAAGGGAAATGATAAAAATCACTTCCCTTACATACAAAAATCCAGTAAAATGAAATTGTCAAGAAAACATTTAACTGGGGTGTAT
>Ga0099364_10006374_pt1 | contig 17195 bp, 16 predicted proteins | sample TergutTh196P3_FD_73070 | JGI IMG/M metagenome (GOLD analysis project Ga0099364, IMG submission 73070) | Microcerotermes parvus P3 segment gut microbial communities from Pointe-Noire, Republic of the Congo - Th196 P3 | ecosystem: Host-associated > Arthropoda: Insects > Digestive system > Gut ... | reverse complement strand
AGAGTTGTTTTTTTTTTTTTTTTTTTTTTTTTTAAAACATTTTTAAGGGGTTTTTTTTAAAAAATTTTATGAAATTTAAAAAGGGGGGGGGGGGGCAATCTGCGAGCCTTTACCTTGGTTGAACTTCTTGTCGTGATTGCGATCATTGGAATTTTGATCGCACTTCTCCTGCCCGCAGTTCAGGCCGCCCGCGAAGCCGCAAGGCGCATGTCTTGCACCAACAACCTGAAACAAATGGGGCTTACCGTACACAACTTCCACGATGCCCGCAGAGGACTCCCGGCGATGTCTGTCGGGTTAGGCCGTTCCTCCTTTTGGGTATTGGTTCTTCCCTACGCCGAACAAATGGCAATGTATGAATCCCTCACAGGGACAACAAACGGCTTGGACAGAATGTATTACTACGAAACTGACCCGCGGAGGCTGGGGGGATATGAGATTTCTGACGAATTGAGACGCAGTTACGGTTCCATACCTTGGGTCAAGTGTCCGACACGCCGGACGGGGGTACAGTTTCAAAATACCGGCGGACAAGACTGGTGGCACACAGTGGGGGTAGGTCCGCGTGGAGATTACGCCGCCGTTTTTATTTCAGACAGAGTACGTTTTCTCAACGGCGAGTTAGGCAATTATAGTAGCGATGTCTATCTCGCTTATAAGTCGAATTACGACAACGGGACTGAGGTGAAGGGTCCATTTCGCGGCTCGAACTCGGAAAATCAAAATGAAAATTGGGAACCCAATGCCACGATGTCACGGTGGCGAGATGGTACTTCGAATCAGGTCATTATTGGGGAAAAACATATTCCAACGGATTTGCTGGAGGTTGAATCTTCGCAAGCGGGTAACGTGGATGGTAATATCTTTGCCATGCCGGCCGGCTGGTGTGCCGACAACAACGACGGTTGCGGACAGTACAATGTGGCCCGTTCGATCATTACCAGGGCACCGCGTTTGGCAAGAGGCCCCGATGACAGTCGTGGGATTCATAACCTTGACCAAACCGTCGCGCCTTACGGATTTGGAAGTTACCATACGGGCGTCTGTAATTTTGTTTTTGGGGACGGTTCCGTCCAGGCACTATCCGTAACAATTTCCCCGGACGTGTTGGGAGCCTTGTCACAAATTGACGATGGTATGTCCGTCTCGTTCTGATCCCTCTTGCTTCACAGACAGGGAGCGGGAAAAACCGTTTCCCTGTTTGTGTGTGCATGTCGTTATTTTCAAACTTTTTTTCGTTCCATTCCCCTAACCAACATCCTTTTGCCAATGCCCAATCATCCCAACATGAAATTTTTCCTGCTTGCCCTGCTGGCTTGCTGTTTTACCATCGGATGTGAAGTCCGTGCCCCGGTATCGGGGAAAGTAACCTTTCCTGACGGCGCACCTTTAACCGTTGGCGAGGTTTACGGGTACGCGGATGGCACACACATTCGGGCTTCCGTCGGCGAAGATGGATCCTTTGATCTCTATGAGGTTAAACCGGGGGATCGGGTTCCTGGCGGAAAAACCTATACGATATCAATTGTGAATGCTGAAACCAGGAAGGAGGTTCCTCTCCCTCGCCCCGGCATGATTCCCGCAGCACCTCCTGAAATCATCTCGCTTATTGACCCCAAGTTTGCCAGTGGGACGACATCCGGGCTCCAATTGGAGGTTCCCAAGAGTTCCAAACCAGTGGAATTCAACATCGAAGTCACGAAGCCCTGATAGGGTGTGAGGGGACCACCGCAACAAATATTTCGGTTGCCCCGAATCAAGTCCCCCAACACTGTCCGAATCGAAAAAAACACGAAAGGGATGAAAAGCGGAAGATTTTCCGTTGTCCATTCGTTTCGTGTTTTTGTTTTTCAAAAGCCTTCCCAGTTCACCAAGGGAGAGTAAAATTTTGTTGCCTGTTTGGATAAATTCATCGACAACGAATACCTCCCCATGAAATACGCAGTTATTATTCCTGACGGCTGTGCGGATTGGCCGGTTGAATCACTCGGCGGTCGCACCCCTCTTCAGGCGGCTCGAACCTCCAATATGGATTCCCTGGCCGCTTCCGGTGTCGTCGGTTGGTCCAGAAATGCTCCCGACGAACTCCAACCCGGTTCCGATGTCGCAACGCTGAGTCTACTCGGATTTGACCCGTTAGCCTGTTTCACCGGACGCGCACCCCTGGAAGCCGCCGCTCAAGGAATCGAACTGGGGCCAAACGATTGGGCGTTTCGATGTAATTTGGTTACCATTGGTTCGAAATCACCGACCGATCCGACCGAAATCATGCAAAGTTTCACCGCCGGGCATATTTCCACGGAAGAGGCCGTGGCTTTGCTCCAAACGCTTCAGGAAGACTCCGGGAACGCTGCTCTTCGTTATTACAGCGGCGTCGGCTATCGAAACCTGCTCATTTTCCCGGAAAACGCCAAAGAACCGGTTTTTGGCCGGGAGACGTTGACTTTTCCGCCGCATGATTACACGGACCAGCCGATAGAACCGGGGTTGCCACAGGGACCGGGACGAGAAGTGTTGCTCCGTTTGATGCAAGAAAGCCGCCGGGTTTTCGCGGAGCATCCGGTCAATCGCCGCCGGATTGAACAGGGAAAATACCCGGCGACACAATGTTGGCTCTGGGGACAGGGGCGTAAACCGAATATGGAGCTGTTCGCCGAGCGTTTTCGGGGGGCGGTGAAAGGGAAGGAGCTTCGCGGAGCGATGATCACTGCCGTTGACTTGCTTCGGGGAATCGCGAAATTGATCGGCTGGACGGTTCTTGATGTACCGGGAATCACCGGATATGTTGACACCGACTACGCCGCCAAAGGCCGTTATGCAAGTGAGGCACTGGCGGAATGCGATTTGGTTTGTGTTCACATCGAAGCCCCAGACGAGGCGGGGCATGAGGGCTCCGTGGAAAAGAAAATCCGCTCCCTTGAGGAAATCGACGAGAAAATCGTTGGACCGGTCGTTGAAACCTTGAAAAAGCACGGCGATTGGCGTATTCTCGTTTCGCCGGACCATCCGACGCCGGTTGTTGCCAAAACGCATACGCACGGTCCGGTCCCTTGGCTCATTGCCGGAAGCAATGTTTGCCCGGACGCCGCCGAGCGTTATGACGAACCTACGGCGGAAAAGTCAAACCGCTCGTTCGAACCCGGCTGGAAATTGATGCCCTGTCTCTTGGATGCGGATTTTCCGGGAACAACGCCGTAATCGTAAAATTGCGATTGTTCTTTCGTAATCGCGCTCCTGATGTCTTTACTCCAATCGTTCCGGCGTTATACGGAAGGTCACCACGAAAAACAACGTTGCAATCGCGAGCATCAACAGCATGTTGGGAATGAAAAGCGTCCAAATGTCGCCAGTCATGAAAATCGTTTGCAAAGAGGTTACATAATAACGTGCCGGAAAGCAATAGGTGACAATCCGAATCGGAAGTGGCATCGAATTGATCTCGAACAACGCTCCAGACAGGATGAAATTCGGCAAAAAGGCAAGCACGAGTGACAGTTGCGATGCGAGAAACTGGTTTTTGCAAAGCGTTGAAATCCAGAATCCCATACCGAGTGACGCCAACAAAAACGCCGAGGAGACCGCCAGGAGTGCAAAGACCGAGCCGCGAAAGGGAACATAAAAGAAATGGACGGCAATCAAAACACAAACCACGTTTGACACCATGCCGAGAACGTAATACGGAATCAATTTGCCAAACAGCATGTCCAACGGTCCGGCCGGTGTGGAGAGCATCGCTTCCATCGTACCGCGTTCCCATTCCCGTGCAACGACAAGCGATGTCAAAAGAGTGCCGATCATTGCCATAATCAAGACGATGGAGCCGGGCACCAAAGCGTTGCGGCTCCGGAGTTCCGGGTTAAACCAGACGTGACTTTCCACGTCGACAGGTGTCACGGTCTCCAATCCCCGATCGCGTGCCCACTGCCTTGCCCAAACGCCGATGACGCCGTAAACGTAGTTTTCCAGGATCGTCGCCGTATTTGTTTCGACACCATCGGTAATCAATTGAATTGCCGCTTGTTTGCCGGAGTGGAGTTGCCGCGAAAAATCGTTATGAATCACGACGAGTCCGCGCACGCGGGTATTGACGATGGCGTCCTCAGCGTCCCGGCGTCGGTCGAACCGGATCGTGTCAATGTATTTCGTCTTCTCGAAAGAATTCCAAAGCGAAACGGCCACGGGTGACCGGTCTTCCAGCACGACGGCGACTTTGATCTGTTCGGCATCGAGCGATAAACCGTAACCAAAAATAAACAACAAAATCGCTGGCAACACGAACGCGATGAGAATGCAACTCGGATCACGCCGAACCTGCAGCGTTTCTTTTTTCATCAAAGCGAAAAGGCGGCGAAGGCGAAGCATCACAAATGAGAAATGAAAAATGAATCATCAACTCTCCTTTTTACAACAATACGGCACAAGCGTCAAGTTGGGAGTGTCAGTACAAACAAAACAAAAAGAACCGTTCGAGGGACAGTTTGACAGTCTAACGCGATTGAGATTCTTGTCGCACAATTCAAAAAACAGACGAAATTTTTCGATTCACCAAAACTCTGCCCGGATGAGCCCCCCATAGAATTTACAGAAACGAGTTACTCATCGAAGGTCAAATCATACATTCGTCGAAATTGCAACGGCGATTGACCGGTAGTCCGAGAAAAAATGAGGTAATAAGGTTGACTCCATCCGGGAACTGTGTTGTGATTCGCCCCCGGCTCCTTTTTTCACTTTCATTTTTTCTCCCTTTTTCGAAAGAACCTTCGGAGGTTGCTGAACGTGTCCTCGTTTGTGAAAATTTTTAATTGATCCACCCCCGCTTTTTGGAGCGTCTCAGTGATCTGCCTCTGACGTAACGATAAATTTTGACGAATCCATTCACGAACCTTGCGGTTGCCTGTGTCCAGTTCCACCTGCTCACCGGTTTCCGCATCCGCAAGCCGGAGGAAGCCGAGGTTCGGAATCTCCAATTCATGTGGATCAATCGTTGAAATCGCAATTACGTCATGCCGACGGCTACATATCGTCAACGCCCGGTGAACGGTTCGGTTCCATTCTCTCTGCCGGTCATACATCGCCGTAATGTTCCGCTCGATCCCTTGATAAAAGGAACGAAGCAGACCGAGTGCGGGCCGCTTCGAGGAGTGCATCGAACCGGAAGTCAGGCCGGGAATCAGGAAGTCGCCGATGATGAAAATCACACTGCGGCGTTTTTCCGTTTTCGAAACATGTTCCAACACCAAATCCAGGTTCGTTTCAGCCCTGATCGGTTCGCAGGCGACCAGTTCCCGGATCAAACGTAACACGTTCGCCTTCCCTTTTCGGGGAACGAAATGCTTTTCAATTTGATCGCAAAACGTAATCAGGCCGACTTTGTCGTTGTTTTTGATTGCGGAAAACATGAGTGTCGCCGCGATTTCCAGCGTTGCGTCCCATTTCGAGCGGTTGGTTCCAAAAATTCCAGACGCCGAAACGTCAATCAGAAACATAATGGAAAGTTCCCGTTCTTCCGAAAAACGCTTGATAAACGGCTTGCCTTCCCTTGCGGTAACATTCCAGTCGATCAGACGCACATCGTCCCCCGGCTCGTATTCGCGGACCTCGTTGAACTCCATGCCTTGCCCGCGAAAGACGCTTTTGTACTGTCCGGCAAGGAGTTCGTTCACCGTTCGATTGGCGACGATTTCAATACGCCGTACCTTTTTGATGATTTCCGTAACGTCCTGCATGATGAAAGAATAACGGGAACTGAACGGATGGCCGAGGACTGTGCTCCATCCCCGGCTCATTTTTCATTTTTCATTTTTCATTTCTTTACGCCCAGATTTTGGCTTTCAACTCATTAATCAATTTCAAAGCCTGTCCAATTTCGGCCTTTTGGCGTTCAGGCTCCTCAGGAATCTCCCTTTCAATCGTGAGCGGACCATCATATCCCACCTCTTTGAGTGTACGTAAGAACTGTTCCGCTCCAACCTCGCCGGTTCCAAACGGCACCTCCTGTCCCCAGTCAACGCCCGGTGTTCCCTTGGTTATAAGACCGTCTTTGCAATGGATGCTGCGAACCTTGTGACCAACCTTCCTGAGGTCGCCAATCGGTTCCCCTATCCCGTAAAGGATCAGATTCGCCGGGTCAAAATTGATGAAAAGGTTGTCCGTGCCAACATCAGCAATGAACTCCAAAAGCGTGTCCGCCGGTTCCTGACCGGTTTCGAGGTGAAGGTTTTGCCCGTTCCGCTTGAGATGTTCGCAGATATCCCGAATCATTGCGACAATTTCAGCGTAATCGGGATCGTTTTTGTCGTGAGGTACAAAACCGATATGCGAGCCCACAGCGGTCACACCCAGCAGTTTCGCAAAATCGGCGATTTCTTTTGTTTCCACAATCCGTGCCGCCCTGGTCGCCTTCGGAACCAAGCCGACGGTTTCCGCCGTGATTTGGATTGAGGCGTAGGATTCCCCTTCAAACCCGCAGAAAACGGCGGTGATCGTGATCCCGTAATCGGCGAGTTTTTTGAGAAACTCGTCCGCCTTCGCCTGCGTTCGGGATTCCTTGTGCGGTGTGTGCAATTGTACGGTTTTGATTCCGAGATCGCGCACGACCTCCAGTTTCACGCCAAGCCCGGCGTCAATGCTCGCAAAAACTCCAACCGGCCATTTTTCCATGATTGTTACTCCTTTTTGAAAAAGTTGAAAACGACAATGTAGAAAATTATCGACGGGCGGGATTATACCAAAAAGACCGTGAAAAAAACAGGCCTGGGAAATCTTGTGGGTTGCGCGAATTTCGTGCCCTTTCTTGTTGACATTTTATTCGTGATGCTGTACAATGGGTACAGGTTGTCGGTTCGTAGTTTTCTGGGTTTTCAAAAATGCAGGGCGAAACTCCGGGATTGGGAACCGCTTTTTACTTTTCACGCTCTTTTCTGAAAATGAGGTGTAAACAAGAACAAAAATGTTAAGGTGGGGGGGGGGGCATCTGCATAAGATTTATGCCTTTACCCTCGTTGAACTTCTTGTCGTGATCGCGATTATCGGAATCCTGATCGCCCTTCTTTTGCCTGCCGTTCAGGCTGCTCGTGAAGCCGCACGCCGGATGCAATGTACCAACAACCTTAAGCAAATGATGCTTGGTTGGCACAATTACGTAGACAGCTACAAAGGGGATTTTCTCGGAATAACGCATGAGTCGACTGCCGTGAGTCCGACTTGGCCGGGAATAAGAGGTCATACGTGGGTTCCGCGTCTTTGGCCTTACGTGGAACAATCGGCTCTTGCGGCGGATTACACCTACGGAACCCACTGGTATCAAGATGCGGCAGGAGCAACCTACATGGTTCCCCTGCAAGCAAAGGTCGATTGGTATTATTGTCCCAGCGACCGTAGAGGGGCCATGTGGACTGCGGATGCCAATCACCGTGCCCGGGGAAACTACCTTGTCAATTATGGAAACGACTGGCTTTGGGATCCGAACTCTCCGCCGATGCTCAAACGAGATTCTTTTCGCGGGGCTCCGTTCGTCATGAACAGAACCCATAATTTGAGTTCGATCACAGACGGTCTTTCCAATACGATGTTCATGTCGGAAGGGCTCGTTGTCCTTTCTGATGGAGATCGTGGTGCCTGGGGGTCGTTTTTTGATCACCGCGACGCGAGTTCCATGTTTATGACGTTGCAAACACCAAACAGTTCTGTTCCCGATATGATTTCCAATTCGCAAGGCGGTGATACATGCCAGGGGACCACTGTCGGACTGTGCCTGCTTACAGCGTCGGGGTCCTACGACCAATACCGTGCGGCGAGAAGCCGACATACGGGCGGCGTCAACACTGGTTTTGGCGATGGTTCGGTTCAATTTTTCTCCAATACAATCAGTGAGGCCGTTTGGGTTGCCGTTGGCTCGTCACAAGGAGGAGAATCTGCATCAATTCCCTAATGTTTTTTCAAAACAAAAATCTCTCTTACCATGGAGTCGCGGATGAAGAATTGTGTTCCCATGAAATCAAAATGTTCCGAATTGTTGTTTACCGGAGCTCTTGCTTTTGCTATACTGACTCTTGCTGTACTGATGTTACCTGGTTGTTCCAGTGACGGCAAAGTCAGTGTTTCAGGAAAAGTCACCGTTGATGGCGCACCCGTGGAAACCGGATTCATTGCCTTTGCACCGGCAGATGGTAATACTTCGGTTGAGGGTGCCGAAATCGTCAATGGAGAGTACAGTGCCAAAGTGCCGCCGGGCGAGAAAATCGTCCGGATTCGCGGCATGAAATTGCAACCGAATGAAGTCTATGACGCGGTGTCTCAAACGACTCTTACTTCCAGCGGTGCGATACGAATTACCGATGCCAAATACGAGGCGGAAAAAAGTCCGCTTCAAGCCACCATTACCAAAAGCGGGGAGACTCATGATTTTGATCTTCCCGCCATTAATTCAGGAGAATAAATGATGTTACCAAAAATAAATCGGCGTGATTTTGTCAAGGCGACCGCTCTGGGAGCGACGATGGCAACCGCCGCCGGGATGCCGGCACTCCCGGCATCGGCGCAGACGGCTGACCAACAACCGGTTGTCGCCAAACAACAAATTCCCGCCGGGGAAATCGCCGGGATGAAACTCGGACGCATGATGCTTGGAGGAAACCTTCTGACGCATTACACCCATTCGCGCGATTTGCGTTATGTCTACAATCTTGCGGCACATTACAACACGCCGGAAAAGATTTTCGAGACCATGCGAATCGCCGAAGCACACGGGATCAACGCCGTCGTGATTCATACGGCCAAAGGTGTGGTTGACGGAATGCGTGAGTATAAAAAACAAGGGGGCAAAATCCAATGGATCATCTGCCCAACGGCCCCGATCAATGAGGAAATGGCGGAATACACGCAATCGTGCCAGGAATGCGTCGATGCCGGTGTCGATTCGCTTTACCTCTGGGGGGTCCAGGCGGATGCCTTGCTCGCACGGCCCGACCTGATTAAAAAGGCGGTGGCGACGATGAAATCGTTTGACGTACCGGTCGGCATCGCGGCGCACAAACTGGAGGTCGTGGAACTGTGCGAAAAAGAGAATGTCCGGCACGACTACTACCTCAAGACATTCCACAGTCACAATTATCCCAGTGCAAAGCTCAATTACGATTCATCCTGGTGTGACGATCCGCAAAAAGTGATTGACGTGATGGCTGCGGTGGAAAAGCCGTGGATCGCCTACAAAATCATGGCTGCCGGAGCGATTCCGCCGCGTACCGCTCTGGAGTACACGTTTGCCAATGGAGCCGACTTCACAGTCTTCGGCATGTTCGACTACGAAATCGACGAAGACACCCGGTTGCTCAACGAGGTGCTCGCCCTCGACAGCGTGAAAAACCGTGCCAGAAAATGGTTCGGATAATAAAATCAGGGCATAGGATTACAAATAAAACAAAACCGATGCCCGATGCCCTAATGAAGCCATGAAACGACGTGATTTTATTTCGACCGGAATGACCTTGGGAGCCGGGCTTGCGGTGCCGCCCCTTTGGGGAAACGATGCCGTTCCGGCGGGGACGGAGAAACAACTCCGAATTGCCGTGGTCGGGTGCGGTCGGCAAGGGCGGGCGTTAATCAATGTTTGCCTGAAAATTCCCGACTTGCGTTTTGCCGCCGTTTGCGACATTTTGCCCTCCGCCGGACGGTCCGCGCGGCTTTACCTGGAAGCGGAAGACATTGAGGTTGCGGCATACACCGATTTCGATGAGATGCTTGACGCCGAGAAAGCGAATCTTGACGCCGTCATTCTCGCAACGCCGGATTTCGTTCATGCAAAGCAAGCCATTGCGGCAATGAACGCTGGTTTGCACGTTTACTGCGAATCCCCGATGGCGACAAACGCCGACGAAGCACGCGAGATGATTCGCACGGCCAAATCCGCTGGAAAATTGCTCCAAATCGGCTATGAACGGCGGAGCGATCCCCGGTATCGTCATGCGGCGTCAAAACTCGTTTCCCCGGATTCGCGGGAACTTCTGCTTGGTACCCTTACGCATTTCGAAACGCAGGCAAACCGCCGGGTTCATGCCGAGTTGATCTGGGCGGAACGCGACACGCTTTCGCCGGAGTCCCTCGCCCGGTACGGTTATCATTCGATGAGTGAATATCGTAACTGGAAACAATACCGAAAGTACGGTTGCGGTCAATGCGCCGTGAACTTTTCTCAGCAATTCGATGTGTTCGAGTGGTTTTTCGGCGTTCGTCCTTCCCGGCTTCATGCTTCGGGCGGTCACGATTATTACGGCTTCGGCGATTGCCTCGACAACGCGGCGGCTTTGCTGACTTATCCTTTTCCGCATGGTGTCGTGCATGGTGCCGGGCGGGTTTGGATGACGACAAGCGGCGGCGGACGGCTTCCGTTTGAACATATTCTCGGTACGTCGGGATCACTCCAAACGTCTCTGAGTGCGGAGGAGTTCCGTGCCCATGCCGAACCCGGTTTATCCAACTGGAACGAGTTTCTCCGCCGGGGCGACCTTCAAAAAATGAATGTCTCCGCCGAGGGGGAAGACCCGAATTTGATCCGGGTTCGGGAAACGGGAAATGTTGTTCCCTATCTTCTTCCGGTGGAACGCCCGGATTCCGTGTTTCGGCGGCATGTGGAAAATTTTGTCAATGCCGCGTTTGGCCGGGAACCGCTCAACTGTTCCGGTGAGCTTGCCTTTGCCTCGCATGTGATCGCCTGGGGGGTGGACGAGTCGATTGAGAAAGGGATCACCGTGAATTTTTCCGGGGACGCTTTTGTGCTTTAGCAGAGAATAATCCACTTTCCACTCAAACTCCGCCGCACAAGACGCGACGGCTCAATTTTTTTACTCCCGCCATGAAACACCTGATTTTTGTACTTGCCCTGTTTGTTTTCCCGATGACGCTCTTGGCCGACGATGCGAAGAATCCGCAAAAACGGGAGTTTTTCGCGCTTTGCATGGACACGCATGACGAAAAACAGCGGTCCATTGAAAAACAAAACGCGATGCTTGCCGAACTGGGGTTCGATGGTGTTGCGCATCTCTGGCTTGACAAGCTCGAAGAACGGGCGGCATCTGCCCGGAAGGTGAAGCTGCATGTTACGCAGGTTTATTTCCAGATCAACCTTTCCCAAAATCCCCCTTTCGATTCGGCGAAATTGAAAGAAGCCCTTCCCTGCCTGAAGGGGGAAAAGACGCAACTCGCCCTCCTGATTTACGGCGGTCCGCCGTCGGATGCGTCGCTTGACGACAAAGCCGTTGGCATCCTCCGGGAAATTGTGGGAATCGCAGACCCTAACGGCGTCAAGGTGGTTCTTTACCCGCATGTGAGTGCCTGGAACGAAACGGTGGGCGATTGTGTGCGTATCGCCGAAAAATTCCCGGAAAACAAGGTCGGCGTGATGTTCAATCTTTGTCATTGGACCGCCGTTGACAAGAGCGAAAACCTGAGGAAAACGCTTGAACTCGCGATGCCGCATCTTGCCTGTGTTACGATTAACGGAACCGACACGCCGGAAGAAATCCAGGCCCGTCCCGGCCGTGCCGGCTGGCTTCAGCCGCTTGACGCCGGTACATTCGACCAGAAACCGTTGCTCTCGCTCCTCGACGAACTCGGCTATTCCGGTCCCGTTGGTCTACAGTGTTACGGAATTCCCGGTGACGCCAAAATTCATTTGGAACGTTCCATGAAACAATGGCGTGCGATGGATGATTTACGATGACACCGTTAGTGCGGCACCGGTTTTGGGACACGATCATGGCGACGCAGTTTGTCGTGATGATTGAAGCCCCGGTAAATGAAGGCGGTCGTGCCCGCGCGGCGGCGGAAGAGGTGTTCTTCGAAATCCGGCGGCTGGAATCGCTCCTGAGCCGTTTTGTGGAAGAGAGCGAAATCTCGCAAATCAACCGGCTTCGCTTTGGCGAGGAAATCATTGTTTCGCCGGAAACGCACCGTTGTTTGAAGCTGGCTTTGGAGGCCGAACGGCTCAGCCGGGGACATTTCAATGTCGCTTATCTTTCGGAAGGGATTACAGGCGGTCAGGAAGCGTTTGCCCTGCTTTCCCGGCCATGCCGCGTGGTGTCGCAGGCCGAAACGCTTCAGCTTGACCCCGGCGGGATCGGAAAAGGGTTCGCTTTGGAACAGACCAGCGGGATTCTCGTGCGGTACGGTTATCCCAAAGCGATACTTTGCGCGGATACCAGCACGATTTTTGCGTTGGACCCGCCGCACGGCACCCAAGGCTGGCCGGTTCAGCTGGAGCACGACGGCGAGCCCCAAACGTCGGAACTGGCGAACGAAGCGATCAGTTGCTCAGGAAAAACCGTTCGGGGAGAGCACATTTTCGATACCCGGCAACGCCAATACGTGACAAGACGGGAGCGGGTTTATGTGCGGATGCCGTCCCCCGCTCTGGCCGACGCCCTCTCAACGGCGGCGATGACGATGCCGGAGGATTGTTGGGAATCAATTTCACATTTTCTGGAACACGGCCCGTGTCGGCGGCGTTATAATGATTGACAGCCTGTTTTGCCGCCCCTCATGAGCATCTCCCCGACGATCATTGAAGAAACCGTGAAGGCGCACGCCGCCGCATTGACGTTGTATGCCCGGCAGTTTTTCGCCGACCGCAGTTTTCACGTCGCCGAGGAGGTTGTCCAAGAGGTGTTTTACCGCCTGAGTCGGCAACCGGCACTCCCGGAAAACCTCACCGCCTGGCTTTACGCCGCCGTTCGTAACGGGGCGATTTCCGCCGCACGGGGAGACCAACGCCGGAAAAAACGGGAAGTGCTGCGAACCCGGCAACCGCCGCTGTTTAAGCCGGACGCGGAAAGTCCGTTTGATGCCGAAAAAATTACGCTTTGTCTGGAAAAACTCGACCGGGAAAAGCGGGAAATCGTGACTTTGCACCTCTGGAGCGGTCTGCCGTTCGCCGAAATTGCGACGTTGCTCGGCCTGTCAAAGACAACCGTTTTCCGTCGGTACGAGTCTGCCCTTGAAACGCTCCGATTACTGCTTGAGGAACCATGAACGACGAACTGAACCCCAAATTGCGGGAATTCGAGGCGAAACTGCGAAAATTGAAGCCGCTGGATGTTTCACTGTTGCGCCGTCGTCCGTCGCGTCACTGGAACGCTTACGTTTTGGCGGCGGCGTCAACCGTAGCGGCGGCGGTTTTGGCGGTTGTTTGCCTGATTCCGCCGCCGAAAGAGCCGGTGTCGTTACCATCGCCGCCGCAAATTGAACCGGCTGTCGCAGTCGTCCCGGCGAAAGGTCTGACAATACGGCAACAGCTGACACAATTACTTGGTGAAATGAACATTGCTACCCCAATCGCCGAAAAGAGGCCGGAGTACCCGGTTGTCGAGATTGCCGTCTGCAACGCTCCGCCGCCAAAAATCGTCGAATCGTCGGTCGGGCGGCTCCCCCTTCGGAGGGAGGAGCAGATGCTGATGATGTTAGCGGCGATGCCGTGATCAATCAAATCACCACATTTTAACCAACCAACGAACTCACCATGAAACCACATTTACCGCTTGTTTTGTTGATGATTTTCACCCTGCCGCTTCATGCGGAGGAGCCGAAAATGGTTAAACTGACGCTTTCACCGGAAACGACGTATCTTATGGAACCACAACTTCCCGATGGACGTATTGATTATCTTGCGGCCATTAACCAACGGTTGAACGCCCAAACGCCGCCGGAGGACAACCTGATTGCTGGTCTCTTCTCACTGATCGGAGGTGAAACAGAACGTACAATCGGGTTACACTCCCAATTGGAGGAACGCAGACGGTCGAAGGAATATCGGGAGCAATTTTGGAAGTTGCTCGGTCTCGCCGCTCCACCGCTCGGCTCCACGTTGATTGTGCTTGAACCCTCGGCATTAACCAAGGACTACGAAAAAGAACTCCTTGAATTTTATTCAAAAGAAGAACTTGCGCCGATGATCGAAAAAATCAAGGAGCGGGAGAAAGGCTATCGCAAAAGTAATCTCGACGAAGGCCGAATCACTCAGGAAGAATATGACAAGGAGATTCAAAACATCGAAACGGAAATACCGCCGGAGTATTACCGGGAAATCGTGTCCACTCAGTGGTACGAAACTCTACGGCGTCCTTGGACAGCGGAGGAGTTTCCATACATCGCCGCTTGGATCGCAACAACGGACGACTTGACGGTGAAACTACTCGAAGCGTGCCGCAATCGTACAGGCTATTATCACTCGTTGATTTCCGAGACACCGCATCTCTTTTTCGATGTCATGCTTCCCTACGCGCAATCGATACGCGAGATCGCGAGGCATTTTCAGTGTTGGGGCAATCTGGAATTCGCACGGGGAAATATCGACCAGGCAATGGACTATGCGTTTTCCTCCTTTCGCCTGGGTCAAACCATGCGAACCGGCTCCTGGTCAATCGTCGAAGATTTGGTGGGAATCGCCTGTAGCGGTATCGGAAACTACCAAGTAACGACCTATTTGGCGAACCTCCCGGCGGACAAGGACGCGGCGTGGATTCTGCAAAAGAAAAAGGAATATGACGCGATTGAAGCGGAAATCGGTCTGTTGCCCTGGTTGCCGATCTGGTGTGAGACCGAGCGTCTCGGAATGCTTTCGGCAATTCAACGGATCGCCGTGGAACCGAATGTCGCCCGCGAATGGTTCAAGCCGCCCCGTCTTGATGAGGAAACCTTCGCCAAGTACGAGAAAGTGTTCCACAGCGGCGTGGAATACGACTGGGACGAGACGATGATGCGGGTGAATCTCTTTTACGACGAGATGGAAGACGCTTACCTGCTTCCGAACTGGCCGCGCCGGTTTCGGGCGGCGGCGAGGCTTGAAAAGCGGGTTGATGATTACCACGACGCCGACTTGGACGGAACGCCGGAACGCTGGGCTGCCGATTTTCTGTTAGGGAATTTTACGCCGTCCATCGAATCGATGATGTACGCCCTCGCCCGGTCTGAGTGGGACCGCCGGATTACGAGCATCGCGTTTTCGCTGGCGGCGTACCGGGCAGACCATAACGGCGAGAGTCCCGATACGCTGGAACAGCTTGTCCCGAAATATCTGGACGCCGTACCTGATTCGCCGTTCACGGAAAAGCCGCTCCGGTATCTCAAGCGGTCGGGGGACGTGCTTATCACCAATGACGACCATTACAAGCTCGACGGGAGTGAAACGGATGCCGAACAGCGGATCGCCGACGAGAAAGCCGGCGGGCGCGTCTTTCCGGCACCGAGGCATTTCCTGTTTATCGTGACGAAAAATTAGGGAATCGGAAATGCCCTCTGGGGTGTGCACAACCGGACAAGGGCAACCCTCCCAAGAATGGTGTCTTTCGCAATCCAGGCAGATCGCCGATATTGGCCGAACACTGATTTTTCCGAAGATGTCCTTCGTGGAGGGGTTACGTTTTTACCATTTTAACCCGAATTTTTCGCCATCGGATTGAGTACCGATACCGCCCCGGAGCGGTCCTTTATGCTGATTCTTCGGCTTGATCGGCTTGCCGAACGACTCCCCCTTTTTCTGGACGTTTTCGTCGCCAGGCGGCGTTTCGGAACCCGCCAGCGTTTCCGGTCTCGTTTCCGGCACAAGCTGCTTGATTGAAAGAGCGACCCGTTTGGCGGTCGAATCAATCGTTTGAATGTAAACATCAATCCATTCGCCGACTTTGAGAACCTCCGCAACGCTTCCCACCCGCTTGTGAGAGAGTTCGCTGATGTGAACCAAGCCTTCGACGCCAGGCATCAGCTCGACAAACGCCCCAAAATCCATGATTCGGGTGACTTTGCCGCGTGCCTGCGTTTTTTCTTGGAATCGGTCATAAATATTGCTCCAGGGATTATCGGCGTCGTCCCGAAAGATCAGCGAAATCCGTTTCGTGTCAGGGTCCATTCGGGAAACTTTGACCTTGATTCTCGTCCCTTCAGTCAGGACTTCGTTCGGATGCTTGATCCGTCCCCAGGAAAGAGCACCAATCGGGATAAACCCGTCCACTCCGCCGAGATCGACAAACGCTCCGGTTTCAATTAGCTTGCGAACGACCCCTTCGCGAACCTGTCCCACCTGAAGTTCTTCGAGGAGTTTTTTCTGCATTTCCTCCTGCTCCCGCTCAATCATCACTCGACGGCTCAGGATGAGATTGCGGCGCATCGGGTTAACCTCCACCACGACGCATTGAAGGACATCGCCGACGTAATCTTCCGGCTTTTCGACCCGGTAGACGGCGATTTGCCCCATCGGGATAAACCCGCGAAGTTTGTTGACTTCGCATTCCAATCCGCCGGTGTTGACCGCCGTGATTTTTGCCGTGAGGATCATACCCTCCTGGATTTGCTCCCATTCCCGAACATCAGCCGCCGCAAGCGGGAGTGTCAATTCGTAGAGTCCCTCTTCCGGGAGATATTTTAATACGATCACGTCCCATTCCTGACCGGCTGTCGGAAGCTCTTTGAACTGTTTGAGTGGAACGATTCCTTGATCGCGGCTACCGACATCAAAAAAGACGTCTTCGCTGCTTACGGAGAGGACCTTTCCCTTGAGCTTGGTTTCCGGTTCCAATTGTGCCTGCGACGCAACCTTGTCAACGCCGGCCATGAGTGATTCCATCTCGGCGTCTTGGAAGAGTGCGGAAAATTCGTTCTCAAGATCGTCGGAAAGTCTGCCGCGAATGCTCGGAACCGGTACCTTGTGAGCCGTCCGAAACGGAATATTTTTCATTGCGGAGAAACCTTCGTCGGAAAGATGGTCCGAAAGCATCTCTTCTTCGCTTTCCCTTTCTTCTCCTCTCCGCGGACGGGAAGTGTGAACCGGTTTTTCGTCGTCCCGGCGAAAATCACCTTGCTTTTTGTCGTTGAAAGAATCCTTTTTAAACGAGGCAACCTGCGCCGGCGGAGCGGGCGGTGAGGACTCTTCCTGCGGCTGCTCCGGATCAACGGCGGGAATGGCCGGTTTGGGACGATATTGTTCAGGGTTCCGTTGGGAACCGATCAGGACTTTGGGGCGGGAATCTTCCTGGGGGGCGGATGAGGAGTCGGACATCATCGGCTCATTACTCATGGGTCATAACAAGATGGAACAGGGAAAAAACAGGATAACAACCGCATTGTATCGCAATTTTGAGGAAAAAAAAGAAGTTGCCTGCAATTTTTCCCGCTGGTCCGGCCCGGTAACAAGTTTCAAGGCAAAGCACTCA
>Ga0099364_10006373_pt1 | contig 17196 bp, 9 predicted proteins | sample TergutTh196P3_FD_73070 | JGI IMG/M metagenome (GOLD analysis project Ga0099364, IMG submission 73070) | Microcerotermes parvus P3 segment gut microbial communities from Pointe-Noire, Republic of the Congo - Th196 P3 | ecosystem: Host-associated > Arthropoda: Insects > Digestive system > Gut ... | reverse complement strand
CGGGCAATCACCAACACCCGCAAACCCAGCAACCCCAACCCTCCCGCCCCAAAACGCAGCCAAGGCAAGGCCTGCAAATACAGGCCTTACCCTGGCAAATACCCTGGTCGGAGTGGGGAGACTCGAACTCCCGGCATCCAGCTCCCAAAGCTGGCGCGCTACCAACTGCGCTACACCCCGCCGGTGGAACTATGTATTGAGGCAATGAAACAGCCGTCCGAGCACTACACCCCGCTGGAGTTAAGTGTTGAGTAAAGCGTGTCAACCCTCACAGCCGTCTTGTTCAGCGCTTTGTAAAACCCGGTATCGATTTGCCCGAGCGCGCCCGGGGATATCCGGAAAGTCCAGTTGCCTGCAGGCGTCCCCGGTGTGTTCGTGCGTGTGTTAGCGCCATAGCCGAGCAAATCCTGGATTGGCACTATAGCAAGCGATGCGCCGCTTATGAGCAATGTGCGTATCCATGCCTTCATTATCGCGCAGTTGGGGCCTCCTACGGTCCAGTCGCCCTCAAAGCCGATGTAGGACAACGCCCACTCGCGGTCCTTAGGATCTAGCTCGAACAACCATGCAAGCATTGTTGTATTATCATGAGTGCCCGTATAAGCAACGCAGTCCTCCGTGATACTGTGAGGCAAGTGCTTGTCGTCGCCCATAAAGCCAAACTGCAAAACTCGCATCCCGCGAAAACCTGAGTCTTTCAGGAGCTGCTCGACATTACCGTGTGTGTCGCCCAAATCCTCCGCAATGAGCGGCAAATCATCATTGCCAAGCGACGACTCTATTGCCTTGAAAAGCGCTGTCCCGGGGCCGTTGACCCATTCGCCGTATGTTGCATCCGGTGCTTCCGAAGGAATGTTCCAATAGCTTTCAAAACCCCGGAAATGGTCTATCCTGACAAAATCATACCGGTCGAGCGCCCCCTTGATACGGCTGATCCACCATCTATAGCCGTTTTTCTTCATTAACTTCCAGTTATAAATCGGATTGCCCCAATGCTGGCCTTTTGGGCTGAAATAATCGGGCGGCGCACCGGCGACAGCAGGAAAATTGCCGTCAGGATCTGCGTTGAAAAGCTTCCTTGCGTTCCATACCTCCACGCTGTCCTCCGACACATAAAACGGCATATCGCCAATTATGGAAACATTGCGCTCGGCAGCGTACTTCTTGATTTTTTGCCATTGCTCGTAAAAAAGCCATTGAACAAACCTGAAAAAGCCAAAGTCTTCGCTAAGCTCCTCTTTAGCCTTCTTTATCGCGACTGCGTCATGGGCGCGTAAATCCTCATCCGGCCATTCGTACCACGGTTTCTCGTCAAACTTATGCTTGAGCGCCATATATAAAGCATATGTTTTCAACCATGGCGGCTTGAACTTTGAGTAAGGCTTGCCGCCAAGCCTTGAATACGCCGTTCTCAGAAGTGTCCACTGTTTATCCCGGATGAGCGCATAATTCACGAAGTCCGCGCTGGTTCCCAAAGCACGCTCAGATAGCTCGCTTTCGGTAACAAGGCCCATATCAAGCAGCATCCTCGGGTCTATGAGCATAGGTTCGCCCGCGAACGCCGAAATGCATTTATACGGTGAAAAACTCACGCTTGTATGCTCAACAGGCAGAACTTGCCATGCATGAAAACCGGCATCGCTCAAGAAATCTATAAACTCCATTGCTTCAGCGCCAAGGGTTCCGATGCCGAAAGGGCCGTGAAGCATCGTAACCGGAAGCAAAACCCCGGAAGACCGCGGATATTTATACTTAAACTTAGTATTTTCCATAAGAATCTCCTCGCATCATGTTAGTTGCTGTGCAGTAACAATTCAGCACCCTGTCAATTTTGCTTCATTATAGTGCCGAGGGAAGGCGTGTTGTGCATCGCAGTGAGGGAATTCCGGCTACTGTCACGGAACTGACCGAGCGTAGAGGCATAACACGCCTTCCCTCGGCACGGATGGGACGAGACCTGAACAGACACGCTGCGCACGTCATATTTTCCAGATTTCCTCGGCATACCGTTTAATGGTTTCATCGCTTGCAAACCTGCCGGAATATGCGATATTCATAGCCGACATATGCGACCAGTGTTCCAAATCCCTGTAAGTACTGTCCGCCGACTTTTGAGCAGCGGTATACGCGTCAAAATCTTTCATGACAAAAAACTGGTCATTGTGCGAAGTTAGCGAATCGTAAATCTGCGGGAACTGCGCCAACCCTGCTTTGTGGGGGCTGGAGTTGATGACGTCATACACGATACGGCGCAAATGCTCATGGTTGCTGAGAAATTCGCGGCTGTTATAGGTATGGTTCCGGTAGAGTTCAAGGACCTCCTGAACCGAGAGCCCGAAAGGAAAGTAATTCCCCTCCCCGACAGCATCAAAAATCTCGATATTGGCACCGTCATGCGTCCCTATCGTAACCGCGCCGTTCATCATGAACTTCATATTCCCGGTCCCGGATGCCTCCATGCTAGCTGTTGAAATCTGTTCGCTCAGGTCGGAAGCCGGGAAAATGCTCTCAGCGAGCGACACGCGGTAATTCTCAAGAAAAACGACTTTTATTAGGCCTTTTATCCTGGGGTCGTTGTTGACGCCGTCCGCAACAACCGAGATAAGCTTTATTATCTCCTTGGCGAAATGGTAGCTGGGCGCGGCTTTTCCCGCTGTAATAAACGTCCTCGGCACGATATCAATGTTCGGATTGTCAAGGATGGAATAATACAGGTCGATTATATACAGCAAAAGGAGCAGCTGCCGTTTATATGCATGCATTCTTTTCACTTGCACATCAAAAATCGAGTCGGGGTCTACATCCACGCCATTGGTCTCGTAAATTATCTTTGCGAGCCTGAGTTTATTTTCGCGTTTGATTGCGCGCAGCTTTGCCAGAAACGCGCTGTCCTTTACCGCGCCCGTATCGTCGAGCAGCGAGAGCTTCAGCGGTTCCCTTATCCAGTCATCTCCGATTGCGTCGGAAATAAGATCGGTAAGGCTTTGGTTTGCCATCTGCACCCATCTTCTGTGGGCAATGCCATTTGTCTTGTTGTTGAAGATTTTCGGGAAAACAGCATAAAAATCCCGAAAAAGCTCGTGTTTTAACAGTTCGCTGTGAACATGGGCGACGCCGTTTACGGCGTGGCTTCCTACAATAGCGAGATACGCCATGGAAATCTCTCCATTGGATATGATTGCCATTCTTGAAACTCTATTGGAATCACCGCTATACTTTTCCCACAGCATGGAGCAAAAACGGGAATTAATTTCGCGGACGATCATGAATATCCTTGGCAGAAGCTTTGAAAACACGTCCACGGGCCATTTTTCCAACGCTTCCGGCAGTATTGTATGGTTTGTGTATGATATTGTCTTGACGGTAATGTCCCAAGCCTCGTCCCAGCCAAGGCCTTCCTCATCCATCAGAATCCGCATAAGCTCAGGGACCGCCAACGCCGGGTGAGTATCGTTAATATGTATGGCTACATACTTGGGCAGCTTCGTAATGTTGCCGTAATGATGTTTATAATGCTCGATTATGCTCTGCACGCCGGCGGACACAAAGAAATACTGCTGCTTGAGCCTGAGCATACGGTTTTGGTAGTTCGAGTCGTCGGGATAAAGAACCTCCGATATCGCTTCAGCGGAATATTTGCGGGAAACGGCGTTTAAGTAATCCCCCCCGGAGAACGCACCGAAATCAAATTGCTGAGTCGATTCCGCACTCCATAACCTCAGAGTGTTGACTACGCCGCTTTCGCCGCCGGGTATAGGTACATCGTAAGGCATTGCGATGACTGTCTCGACATTCTCATGATAAAACCAGTGCCTGCCGTCCCTGATCTCCTCGTGGACATCACCGAAGAATTTGACAAATTTTGCCTTGTTTGGTTTTTTTACTTCCCAGACAACTTCTTTTCTCAGCCAGTTGTCAGGCAGCTCGACCTGATATCCATCGACTATTTTCTGCTCAAATAACCCATATTTATACCTGATGCTGCAACCATTGCCTGGCAGACCAAGAAACGCGAGCGAGTCCATAAAACATGCCGCGAGCCTGCCAAGGCCGCCATTGCCGAGCCCGGGGTCAAGCTCGACGCCATAAACATCATCCGGCTCAAACCCAAAGCTTCTGAGCGTATCGGCACAGATATCACGCATTCCAAGCGCAGTCACGTTGCTCTCAAGCATTCGCCCCAGCAAAAACTCAAGAGAGAAGTAATACACCTGTTTTTTCTTGCCTTTCTTATAGGTATTCGCCGCAGTTTGCACCCACCGTTTCATAATCTGGTCTTTAATAAGGTATGCAAGCGCGAAATAGCAATCCTCCGGCGTCGCATCTTCGACTGCGATGCCGCGCGTCACCTCCAGCTTTTCGGTAAAAAGCAGTGAAAAAACTTCCTTATCTTGTAGATTCATCAAACAGAGTCCCTTTCCCTATCCCAAATATGCCGGGTTCACCGGCCCGAACCGATAAAACATCAATACTTTTATCATTCAGATAGTCATAATCAAATCCATCCGCTTTTAGCATCCTGTCTGAATTTGTAGTGTTCACCGCAACAAGTACGCGGCTTTTCCCATCGTCGCGTGTAAATGCAAATAGTCCGTCCCGTGCTTCAATGAGCGCATATTTCCCATCCCTAAAGCAGCTGTATGACTTTCGCAGGCGGCTGAGGCTGGCATACCATGAGATAAGCTCAGTATCCTCGCTGCCCCATGGGTAGCATAGCCTGTTGAAAGGGTCTGCGAAACCTTCCATGCCGGCTTCGTCGCCATAAAAAACGCATGGGACGCCGGGCAGGGTGAAATGCAGGACCGCAGCAAGCTTGAGCCGCTTTTTCGCAGCCATGAGTTGTGCGCCGTCGAGACGAAAATGCTCCATCGCGGCTTTTGAACCGGGCGTATCCACACCGCTGAGAACCGTCAGTATCCGTGCCGTATCATGTGTTCCAAGGACATTCATAAGCGAGTTCAAGACGTTTTCCGGATAGTTCCGGCACAGCGACGCCATGGTCGATGCGAGTTGTACGGCGTTCCCATCCTTCACGCAGCCGATAATAGCATCTTTCAAAGGGTAGTTCATAACGCTGTCAAGTTGGCCGCCTAGAAAATACCGCCGTCGTACGCCGTAGGCTATCTTGTTCGACGCGTCCTCCCACACCTCCCCAACGATAAGCGCGCTGCTGTTTTCCCGCTTTATCGCTTCGCAAAGAGGGTACAAGAACATGTCGGGCAGTTCATCCACCACGTCGAGCCTCCATCCGGAAACACCTTTTTTCGTCCAGTGCGCGATTACGCCGTCATCAGCGCATATAAAGTCCCTGTAGCTAACGCTGCTCTTGTTTATAGCCGGCAGAAGCTCAATGCCCCACCATGCATCGTACTTTCCGTCGGGGCGGAAAGTAAACCAGTCATAATACTGGGACTGCTGGCTTTGGTAAGCCCCGGGCGAATCAAACCTCCCATATTTGTTGAAGTACCGGCTGTCAACCCCCACATGGTTAAACACCCCGTCGAGAATGACCTTCATGCCGCGAGCGCCTGCCTTGGCACACAATTGCTCTAACGCATCGTCCCCGCCGAAAGCAGGGTCTATCTGCATGAAATCGCCCGTATCGTACTTGTGGTTGGATGCCGCATCGAACACAGGGCTCAAATAGATGCAAGTCACGCCCAAATCTTCCAGATATGGCAGCTTTTCTATTATACCATAAAGGTCGCCGCCGAAAAAGTCATTATTGCGTACGATGCCTTCATAGTCAGGGAGATAATGCGGGCAGCCGCCCCAATCGGGCCTGAATATAGCGCCCGGGCGCAGACTCAGCTCAGCGCCGCGCCTGAATCTGTCGACGAAGACATGGTATATCACGCCCCCATGTATCCAGTCCGGCGAATTCTCATCAGTCGCGTATGCCGTTACTTGATATGAACCGCCCTCATGCGCGGGAACGGCAATTGTGGCGCCGGAGGAGGTGTTTATCAGAAATGAATACCAGTACAAACCCGGAGTTTCGACAAAAAAATCATATGTGTAAACATCATAAGCGCCGGCTGCATAACCAAACTCCATTGCCGTTTCCCAAACAGCTTCACCGTCAGGATGAATGCGAATACGCGCTCCGGTTGCCGAACCCCGCAGAAGTTTTATGCTCAGGCTCATAGTTCCCGGCACCTCCAAAGCCCCGCCCGGGAACCTGAACAGTTCATCATTTTCGTCGAAGATGTACATATTTCTTATCATCCTTGCCACAGTTCTTTATAAAGGTCTGCGTAAGCGCTTGCGGAAATATCCCAGCCGAAGTCGCTTTTCATCGCTTCGCGCATAAGGTTTTCCCAGTCCTCCGGGTGGTTATCATATAAATCGAGCGCTTGAGAGATCGTGTCCAAAAGCAGGGGCGCACTATACTCATCAAAAATGAAGCCGTTACCCACGCCAAGGCGGCAGTCTTTTATTGTGTCTCCAAGCCCGCCTGTTTTCCGGACGATAGGGATCGTGCCATAGCGGCAGGCTATCATCTGCGCAAGCCCGCACGGTTCGCTGCGCGACGGCATAAGCATAACATCCGCGCCCGCATATATCAAGCTTGCGATTTCAGGATTGAAAGCAATGCTCACACCGATTTTGTCTGTGTGGCGAACTGCCATTTCTTCAAAGAACAGTTCAAAATCGTGATCGCCCGTTCCCAACAGTAAAAACTGGACGTCCAATTTGAGGAGGTCGTCTAACATATACGTTATCAGGTCGATCCCTTTGTGAGAAACAAGGCGTGAAACGACACATATCAGCATTTTGCGCGGAGCGTCCGGCAAATTGAAAATAGCTTGCAGCTTCTTCTTGTTGATGCCTTTGTTTTCGAGAGTGTCCGCAGTGTAGTTTTTCTCGATCATCACATCCGTTGCCGGATCGTACACATTTACGTCTATGCCGTTTATTATCCCTCTTAGCTTGTAAGCATTCTCAGCGAGGATAGCTTCAAGCCCATAACCTCCGCCGGATTGGATTTCCCTTGCATATGACGGGCTGACTGTCGTGAGCTTGTCGGCGCAGACAATTGCGCCTTTCATAAGGTTTATGCAAGAATCATATTCGACAAGTCCGGCTTCTTCATCCCACAAGTCAAACACGTCAGCCAGTATATCGCGCGAATACTGCCCCTGATACTCCAGATTGTGTATCGTAAACACAGATCTTACATTGCCGTACAGGCCGGCAAAGCGCGTCTTTAAATATACTGGCACAAGCGCAGTCTGCCAGTCATGCGCATGTATTACGTCCGGTACAAAACCGGTCAGCCCCATAACCGCAAACACAGCTTTGGAGAAAAAAGCGAATCGCTCCCCATCGTCATAGTAGCCGTATGCGCTATCGCGGCCGAAGTAAAATCGATTGTCAACAAAATAGTAAGTTACGCCGTTTTGCTCAAGTTCAAAAACGCCGCAGTACATATCCCGCCATGACAGATTCACTACTGTCTCACCTAAAAACTTCATTTGCGATTCATAGTTATTCCTGAACTGCGCGTACAGCGGCGCTACGATACGAACGTCCAGTCCCGGGTTATTCTCTGCCAACGCCGTCGCCAACGCCCCTGCCACCTGACCCATGCCGCCTGTTGCAATAAACGGAACCACCTCGGAAACCGCATTGAGTATCTTCAGTTTTTCATTTCCTTTGCTCATTTGCTCCGCACCTCCTTTTGATGTCACTAATTTGTAACTGCTCTCAAACCGGCGAGGATGGAGAGTAGTTACACTCCTTTTAAATGACCCTCGCTCTCGCGACGTATACCGGGTATGAATGGCTGCCCATCATGCTCCGATGCTCGGAAAAAATGACTCCGCGATCCGAAACGATGAAATCCAGCAACGAATCCTTCTCTATCACTGTCTCATCCTGCAATATGCAGTTTTTGACGACCGCGCCCTCCTTTATCCTGACGTTCCTGCAAACAACGCTGTTTATCACGGTGCCGTCTATCTGGCAGCCGTCTGCAATAATCGAGTTTCTTATTTCTGCCCGCTTGCCGTATTTTGTCGGAAGAGTATCTCTCCTGTTCGTGAAAATGCGCCTGCCTTCGAAATCGAACAGTGCGTTGCGGTTCTTTTCATCAAGCATTTCCATATTGTAATGAAAAAACGTCTCAATCGAACTGATATGCACAGAATAACCGGCAAACTCAAACGCCATGATGTTCAATCTTTCAAGGGCGTCGGCAATAAGTACCCGGGAAAACCTGAGCATCCCGCAGTTTTTTTCGCTGGCAGTCAACTGGATGAAAAACCCTTTCCGCATGATGAACGCCCCTAAAGAAACATTCTGGACATCTGTAGTATAAGGCGCCCGGTTGACGCCAAATACGCGCCCGCTTTCTGTTATGCTGAATACTACTGCATTCTCGCGCTCGTCCGGGGTGATCGCTTTTTTAGAGTATATAGCTGTCACGTCGGCGCCGCTCTTTTTGTGGGCTTCGATTGCTGTACGGTAGTCCATGTTATATACTACGCTGCTGTCTGCGAGGACTATATAATCATCCTTCACCTCCATGATATACTCCGCAGCTCTCTGAAGGGGGCCGTCAAGCTCGCTGTTTACGCTTTGGCGCTCGTCTGCAAGATATGGCGGGAAAAATGTGACGCCTCCGGATTTGCGGGCAAGATCCCATTCCTTGCCCATGCCAATATGGCTGATCAGCGACTGGTAGTGGCTGTTGAGAACCATTCCAATAGTAAAAATCCTTGAATTTACCATGTTTGATAGCATAAAGTCTACAAGGCGGTATCTCCCGGCAAAGCGGGCGGCCGAAAGCGTTCTGACCTTGCTGCCGTCGCAAGCTCTGTCAGGATGCGGATCGGAAAGACAAAGACCGGTATACATGATAAACTTACCTCCTTAATCCAAACAACTTATTCGTTACTATTTACGGGGCGTCAGGATTTCTTTACCTCTAGCCTTAAAAGCGGCGTGTTGTGCGTCTAAGTGAGGGAATTCCGGCTACTGTCACGGAACTGACCGAGCGCGGACGCATAATACGCCGCTTTTAAGGCGACCGTGAACAGTGACACTTATTCGACAACGCTTCCACGTGCGTAAACAGTCAGTTTTCCGCCATCTTCGCGTGCCGAGCCAACCTTTGCGCCCTCGCACACGATAGTGTTCTCGTCAAGTATCGCGAAATTGACGGTGGCATCTTTACATATGCGCGCGTTCTCCATTATTACGCAATCCTTGACGACTGCGCCCTCCTCAACGATCACGCCGACTGAAAGTATGCTGTTTTCAACGCTGCCGTAAATTTCGCAGCCCTCGGTAATAAGCGCGTTTTTTATGCTTCCTTTAGGAGCGACGAAGTGCGGCGGGCGGCCCGCTGACCTGGACAGAATATGCCAGCCTTCAAGCCCAAGATGCATATCGTCCAGTAGATCCATGTTTGCCTGCCACAGGCTCTCCTCCGTCCCCACGTCCTTCCAGTACCCGTCAAATCGAAAAGCAAACATTCTCTTTCCGTCACGGAGCATAGTAGGGATGATATCCTTCCCGAAATCGTGCGAAGAATCAAGGTTTTTCTCATCTTCGTACAGATACTCACTTAAAGCCTGCCAGTTGAAAATATAGATACCCATGGAAGCGAGATTGTTTTTTGGAGTTTCAGGCTTCTCCTCAAACGTTATTATGCTGTCGTCAGAGGCAGTATTCATAATGCCAAAGCGGCTGGCGTCTTTCAGCGGAACCTCAATAACCGCGATTGTGCAATCAGCGAGTACGTCTTTGTGATAATCCAACATGGCGGAATAATCCATCTTATACACATGGTCGCCCGCTAGAACCAACAGGTACTCCGGGTTGAAAGAGTCTATGTAGTCTTGGTTCTGGTAGACAGCATTGGCCGTTCCGCTATACCATGCGGTGCTGCCCGGCTTGCTGTGCGGCGGGAGGATCGACACCCCGCCGTTAAGCGTGTCAAGATCCCAGTGCTGGCCTTTCCCTATGTAATCATGCAGCAAAAGCGGCTGATACTGAGTCATGACCCCGACAGTGTCAATGCCTGAGCGCACACAATTTGTCAGCGGAAAATCAATGATCCTGTACTTCCCGCCAAAAGTGACGGCAGGTTTTGCAATCTGCTCCGTAAGTGATTTCAGCCTGGAACCCCTGCCTCCGGCAAGCAGCATAGCGATGCATTCCTTGCGTTCTGCAATTCCCATCTTTCTTCTCACTCCTTTGTCGTCTTTTCTGCTATAGAAATGGAGCCCTCGCTTCTCATTTCTTGACCCTCGTTACCCGAGCCTCGCCTGCTCTTTAGCTGTTTGCACCTAAAGCAAACAATGGCCAGCGGCGGTGCAGTCAGGCTAATGCTCTGCTTGAAACCATGCATTTCGATATCATCACTCTTTATTTTTCCGTTAATGTTTCCCCAACCGCCGTATTCCGGCAAATCGGAGTTAAACACCTCAGAATACACGCCGGCATCAGGAACGCCGATGCGGTAGTCGTATCTAGTCACCGGCGCGAAGTTTATCAAAACGACGATGCTCTTGCCTTTTTTATCCGTGCGCATAAATGAGATAATGTTCCTGTCTCTGTCGTAATCGCAAATCCATCTGAACCCTTCCCAAGAGTAATCAACCTCCCACAAAGGAGGGGTCGCTAGATAAAATGCGCCCAGATCCCGGACAAAGCGCTTATGGCTGCTGTGCATTGGATAGTCGAGCAAAAGCCAGTCCAACCCAGTATCGGTGTCCCATTCGCGAAACTGGCCAAACTCCGCGCCCATAAACGTGAGTTTCTTTCCCGGATGGGTCATCACATAACCGAGAAAGACCCTGAGCCCCGCAAATTTTGTCTCATAATCGCCAGGCATTTTATTAAGAAGCGATTTCTTGCCGTGCACGACTTCGTCATGCGAAAGCGGCAATATGTAATTCTCGCTGAATGCATAAAAGAACGAAAATGTCACCTTGTCATGTATATCTTTTCTGAAAATCGGGTCAACTTCAACGTATTCGAGCATGTCGTTCATCCAGCCCATGTTCCACTTGAAATTGAAACCAAGCCCGCCGTCGTAAGCCGGCTTCGACACAAGAGGCCAAGCAGTCGATTCCTCGGCGATCATCAACGCGTGCGGGCACAACTCGAACACAGCCGTGTTCAGCTTCTTGAGAAAAGCAATGGCATCCAGGTTCTCGTTGCCGCCGTGCGTATTAGGTGTCCACTGATCGTGTTCCCTGCCGTAGTCGAGATACAGCATAGAACTGACGGCATCGACCCGCAAGCCGTCTACATGGTATGTTTCGAGCCAGAAGACAGCGTTTGATACCAGAAATGACTGCACCTCAGTACGTCCGTAATCAAAGCAGCGCGTACCCCATTCCTGATGCTCGATGCGGCTGACTCCATGGGCTTCATAAAGGAAACTGCCGTCAAATTCAATAAGCCCATGCTCGTCTTTCGGGAAGTGCGCCGGAACCCAGTCGAGGATGACCCCTATCCCGGCGTTGTGGCACATATCTACAAACTTCATGAAGTCGTGCGGCGAGCCATATCGCGATGTTGGCGCATAAAAACCGCAAATCTGATAGCCCCATGACCCGCTGAACGGATGCTCCATAACGGGAAGCAGTTCGATGTGGGTGTAGTTCATTTCCTTTACATATGGGATGAGGCGCTCGGCGGTTTCGGTATAGCTCAATGGGCATCCATCGGTTGCCCTCATCCACGAACCCAAATGAACCTCATATATGTTCATAGGCCCATCAAATGGGGGGTTTTTTCTTGCAGACTCCTGCCACTCCTCGTCTGTCCATTCAAAGCCGCTCAAATCATAGACGATGGATGCGGTCTTACTATCCGTCTCGGAGTAGAAGGCATACGGATCGGATTTCAGAACAGTTCTCTCCCTGCCGGAAAATATAGCATACTTATATCGCTGATCCGGTAAAACGCCATCGATAGCAGCCTCCCATACGCCGCCATCGGATATGCGCTGCATGGGGCAGGCATTTTCATTCCAGTCGTTGAAGTCTCCGACAAGATTGACGGCTTTGGCGCCCGGCGCCCAAGTGCGGAAGACAGCAGAGCCGGTAGCGGAATTAAAATGGCAGCCTAACAGCTCATAAGAACGGAAGTTAGTACCCTGATGAAACAAATAAACAGGAAGACCGCTGGTTATTTGAATATCTGTCATAGCATTTGACCATACCTTAAAATAAAATCGCTTATATACCTATTATACACTGAATTGTAGAAAAGAACAGTGAAAAATCACAAATATTATTGAATTTATGTAAATGCAATGTGACAGGCAAGCCCCAACAGGAAAAGATGTGTGTTTTATGCCCCGCAGAGCGAAACCAAGGATGGTGGAGCGTTCGCTAGTAGGCGCAAGGACGCGCCGCCTAGCGACAAGGGGCAGGAAATACACATCTTTTCCATGCACCGCACTTATGGCAACGATACACTGTGGCCTGCAACAAAGCGATTTATCTGGACATAGCAAGTCAAGTATGTTAAACTCACATCATCAACGAAAAAAAGAAAGAGGAGTGATGATAATGGCGGAAAAACATTTTTTTGAAATCCTTAAAGAAGAAGTCCCCGGTGTTAACAAAGCTTTTTTTGATTTGGCCGGCACTCTCCAAAAAGACGCCGGGCTAGATGAAAAAACATTCCAGCTTGTCTACATTGCAATCAAAGCATCCGTTGGGGAACTAGGCGCGGTAGTTGCGCATGCCGGCATGGCAAAAAAGGCCGGCGCGACACGCGAAGAAGTGCGCGGAGCCGTGCTCATAACCTTGATGACGCACGGAGTCAGCGGCGTATCGTCTTGCCTTGCTGCGGCACTCGACGCATATGACAAAGCATGAGACCTAAAAAGCCGCGAAAGCGGCTTTTTTTTATAACTGCTCACAGCCATCAGAGCGCAAGGCTTCGTGAGCAGTAACCTTTTTAAATCTCTATCGTGCCATCAAAGCATTTTATAGCGCTGCCGGTCATTAACACGCCATCGTCAGTGTACCGCACCGATAAATCGCCGCCCAGCAGCTTGACGGTTATATCCGTGTCCCTCCGGCAAAACCCGTTTTCGATCGCTGCGATAGTAGCGGCACAAGCGCCCGTGCCGCAGCTCTGCGTCTCCCCGTTGCCGCGCTCCCACACACGGACAAAAAGCGTACTATCATCCATTACCAGAACAAACTCTGCATTCACACGGTCAGGGAACAAAGGATCGTATTCAAACATTGGCCCGAGCTCTTCCAGATCCAAGCTGTGTATATCGTTGGTAAAAACAACGCAATGCGAGTTTCCGATAGACAGGCAAGTAATATTGAACTCGTTCCCGCCAATACTGACGGGCCTGTTTACTATCCTGTCGCCATCCAGGGCAACCGGGATCTTTGCCGGGGAAAACTCTGCTTTCCCCATATTCACAGTCACCATCGAAACCTCTCCGCCGGTCGTGTGCGCGCGCATATGACGGACATATCCATCGGTTTCAATCAGCATTTCCGGTTTGCGGACGATATTCTCGTCATAAAGATACTTGCAAACGCAGCGCAAAGAATTACCGCCGACGCCGCCGTCAGTCCCGTCCATGTTGAATATTCTGATCATGGCGTCCGCCCTGTCCGACGCTTCAATGAGCACGACGCCGTCTCCTCCTATGCCAAGGTGGCGGTCCGAAAGCCGGATGCTCACGCTTTCAGGATCGGTGATATCGGTCTCAAGGCAGTTGAAATATATGTAATCGTTGCCGCACGTCTGCATTTTCGTAAACGGAAGCTTCCGTTTGCACAGGCGCATATTGTTGATATCAACAAGCTCTATCGTCGCTTGCGAATACCTGCTCAGCAGGCAGTCGGCGACGGCATTTGCCGTATCGACCGACGTCAGGCACGGAATGGCGCGCTCTACAGCCTTGCGGCGGATTTTCACACTGTCGCGGTCCGGGTCGCGCCCTTTAGTGGAAGTTGAAATTACATAACTCACATCGCCACTCTCAATAAGCGGCAAAATGTTGTTCTCGCTTTCATATATCTTGCTGACCGTAATGGCGTCAAGCCCGACGCTCTTCAGCCGCTCCGCCGTACCGCCTGTTGCGTAAATAGCAAAGCCAAGCCTGGCGAATTTCCTTGCCACATGCAAGATGTCAGCTTTATCCTGATTTCTCACGGAGATAAATATCCCGCCGCCTTTGTTCATCTTGTACCCGGCGGCGCGCATGCCCTTATACAAAGCCTCCTCGCGCGTCGAAGCGATGCCCAGAACTTCGCCGGTTGATTTCATTTCCGGGCCGAGCTGCGTATCGACATTGCCAAGCTTCTCAAACGAGAACACAGGAACCTTGACCGCGACATAAGGCGGCTGCCTGTAAAGGCCTGTGCCATAAACAGAGTCTGAAAGCTTTTCCCCCAGCAAACAGCGGGTGGCCAGCTCCACCATCGGGACGCCGGTGACTTTGCTGATATATGGAACAGTGCGTGAAGACCTGGGATTGACCTCGATAACGAAAAGCTCCCCATCGCTCAGGAGGTACTGGATATTGACTATCCCAATGACCCCCAAAGCCATCGCGAGCCGCTTTGTATGGTCAATTATCATATTGCTCATATCATCGTCTACGTTCCACGCCGGATAGACGGCGATCGAGTCTCCCGAGTGGACGCCCGCACGCTCGACATGCTCCATTATGCCGGGGACGAGTATATCCGTGCCGTCGCAAATAGCGTCTACCTCGAGCTCAGTGCCGATGAGGTACTTGTCTATCAGTACCGGGTTTTCAATGTTCTGCCTGAGGATTATCTCCATATACTCGCTTATGTCCGCATCGGAAAACGCAATTATCATATTCTGCCCGCCAAGCACATATGAAGGCCGCATTAAAACAGGATAACCTATCCGCTTTGCCGCTGCGATAGCCTCGCTCTCCGTCATAACCGTATCGCCTTCAGGCCTCAAGATTGCCAAATCCTCAAGCAGCTTATCAAACCGCTTGCGATCCTCCGCCGCATCGATGCTGTCAGGTGGCGTGCCTAGAATTTTCATGCCTATCTTGTGAAGATAAGAAGTAAGCTTTATCGCCGTTTGACCGCCAAATGCAACGACAGCGGCGTACGGTTTTTCTGTCTCAATTATATTATACGCATCCTCGCCGGTCAGAGGCTCAAAATATAGCCTGTCTGCCGTGTCAAAGTCGGTCGAAACCGTTTCAGGATTATTGTTGACAATAACAACGTCGCACCCGGCATCTTTCAGCGCCCAAACGCAGTGGACCGATGCGTAATCAAACTCGATGCCCTGTCCGATGCGAATCGGCCCCGAACCGAAAACAATAACTGTTTTTCTGTCTGCCCCCAATGTCTTTATAAACTCTGCCGCTTCATTCTTCTCGTCGTATGTTGAGTAGAAATACGGCGTATCAGCTTCAGTCTCCCCGGAGCAAGTATCGACCATCCTGAACACTGCCCTGCGCGGATTAAGGACTTTCTGGCCCGACAAACGCTCAATGACCACATCAAGCCAGCCCATGCGTTTTGCCTCAAGGTATGTATCATCGTCGAAGCCTTTTTTAAGCCTTTTTTCCATTTCGGCAAGATTGTTGAGCTTACTAAGAAACCAGTGATTGATTTTTGTTATATCGTAGATTTCGTCGATAGTTATACCACGCTTTAGAGCTTCGTACACTACAAACAGCCTCTCGTCAGTTATGTCATTCAGGCGCATGCGAATTTTGTCTGTGCTTTGGCTTTCGCAGACCTTGTCAATAAAGCAGTCCTTGCCGATTTCCGCGCCGCGGACAGCCTTCATCATAGCTTCCTCAAACGTCTTTCCGATAGCCATAACTTCGCCGGTGGCCTTCATCTGCGTGCCCAGTGTGCGCTTTGCGTAGACGAACTTGTCAAAAGGCCATTTCGGGAACTTTACGACAATATAGTCGAGCTCCGGCTCAAAAAAAGCGCTCGATTTGCTTGTGGCGGTGATTTTTATCTCGTCCAGAGTATAACCGATCGCAACTTTCGTGGCGATTTTCGCTATAGGATAGCCCGTCGCTTTTGACGCCAGCGCGGAGGAGCGCGAAACGCGTGGATTGACTTCGATAACCATGTACTCCCCGGTATCCGGATTCAGGGCGAGCTGGACATTGCAGCCGCCTTCGACCCCGAGCGAGCACACTATATCGATGCTTGCTTGTCGCAGCATTTGAAGCTCGCTGTCAGATAATGTCATTGCCGGAGCGACTACCACGCTGTCCCCCGTGTGCACGCCTACTGGATCGACGTTTTCCATCGAGCACACGGCAATAGTGTTGTTTGCGGAGTCGCGCATTATCTCAAACTCAATTTCCTTCCACCCGGCGATAGACTGCTCGACAAGAATCTGCCCGATTGGCGACATGCGGATGCCGCCGGAAGCAATCTCATTAAGCTCATCCATATCGGCTGCCATACCGCCGCCGGTGCCGCCTAGCGTGAACGCCGGACGGATAATGAGCGGGAATCCGATCTCCCCGGAAAACTCACGCGCATCCTCCAGTGTTGTCACGACCTTTGAAGGAATGACAGGCTGTCCGATACCCATCATAGTTTCTTTGAAAAGCTGCCGGTCTTCAGCCTTGTCGATTGTCTCAGGATTTGCGCCCAGAAGACGCACGCCGTGCTCTTTTAGAAAACCGGATTTAGCAAGCTGCATAGAAAGCGTCAGCCCCGTCTGCCCGCCAAGCGTAGATAGCAAGCAGTCGGGCCTTTCCTTTTTGATAATCCTTTCGACCACCGGAATAGTCAGAGGCTCAATGTATATCCTGTCCGCCATCTGGCTGTCGGTCATTATAGTCGCGGGATTTGAGTTTACAAGCACGACTTCCAGACCATCCTCCCGCAGCGCGCGGCAAGCCTGCGTGCCTGCGTAATCAAACTCAGCAGCTTGCCCTATGACAATCGGGCCGGAACCTATGACCATTACTTTCTTGATATCAGCACTTAGCGGCATAAACGATTCTCCATTCTCATTACTATAGATACAGTTTCGCATAAGTTTACCACAATCCCCGAACCGCGACAAGCAGAAATTGACAAAAACTGCAAGTACTGATAATCTGAAAGTTACAGGACAGCCCCACCTGGAAAAGATGTGTGTTTTATGCCCCGCAGAGCGAAACCAAGGACGGTGGAGCGCTCGCTAGTAGGCGCAAGGACGCGCCGCCTAGCGACAAGGGGC
>Ga0099364_10006372_pt1 | contig 17203 bp, 11 predicted proteins | sample TergutTh196P3_FD_73070 | JGI IMG/M metagenome (GOLD analysis project Ga0099364, IMG submission 73070) | Microcerotermes parvus P3 segment gut microbial communities from Pointe-Noire, Republic of the Congo - Th196 P3 | ecosystem: Host-associated > Arthropoda: Insects > Digestive system > Gut ... | reverse complement strand
AATGTTCAGGCGTATCGTGTTCATGAAAAACAACGCACCGGGACAAAGATCCTAACTCACTAAATTGTAGCAACTTGCGACCAAGCCACAATACCAACCCGGAAGCGGAATTGAGCCAAGAGCCTTCTCTTTTTCTCCCGCCGTTTGTGGTACAGAAAAAAACACTTTTCGTTTCCCCTTTGACAATGCCGGAAGTTTTGCTAGAATCTCTCCTCTATGCCAAACGGAATGTCGTCGATTCCTGTGAAAACAGCAGACACGGAACGCTGGACAGGAACGATTTTTTCGTTCTTGTCCACGTTCCTCTACGCCGTCTCTAACGTCGCCGTCAGGTATCTGACCACTCACGGCATCGACAATGACTGGATGCTCTTTTTCAAAGAAACCATCGGCTTTTCGATCCTCGTGCCGTGGCTCCTACTCCGATGGATGCAAGGACGATTTTTCTTTACGTCCAAGCGGCTCGTACTCATTGTCATCATTGCGGCGGTCTTTTGCCAACTCATCGGAGCACGGCTCCACGTGCTGGGCTTCGCCGTCATCGGTTTGATTATCACCGTGCCGCTGATTCAATCTTCGACCCTGCTCGGTGTCGCCGCCGTAGGACATTTTGTTCTCGGCGACACTCTTTCCCGAAAAAGGAAAATTGCCATTACCGTTCTCATTGTTGCCATGACCGTTCTCAGTATCGGCAAGGCATTAGCAGCCGAACCGCAGGAAGGAACTAGTGTCAGTGCTTGGCTCTTCCTTCTCGTTGCCGCCGGTACCGTTGTTGCTGGTATTTCTTATGCGGTCTATATTACGATGCTGCGTCATGTCATCCGGCAACACTGGGCGGACGAAAACAGTGCCCGGCTTTCCTTCCAATTTCGGCGTTGGATCGGACACGATCTCGTGCAACAGCCGGGGAAGCGGTCTTATTCGGCGTTTCCGGTTACGCTGATGATGAGCATCGTTTTGGGGGTCGGCATGATCATTTTCGGAATGTGCCTTTACTGCAAGCATGGAATCGCCGGCTTTTACGAGGTGCCTCCCGTTGCCTGGCAGTGCGTTTGGATTTCAGGTGTTGCCAATATGGCAGGTTTCTTCTTTCAAATACAGGGGTTGCGTATGACTTCGGCGGTCCAAGCCTCGCTCATTGCGATCAGTCAAATACTGCTCTTGTCGGTGATCGGCTTTCTGTGTTTCGCCGAGGCGGTCAATGTGGTCGTGTTGATCGGACTCGGATTGGTGGTCTATGGGGTATTCATGTCGGCAAAACCGGAAAAATAGTGCACACTCCTCAACCAAACATACAAACGGGAACCTCTAATTATTCACATCAGGGACGCGACCGGAAGATCGCAGTATTCGATTCGCAACCTTCCGGTTGCGGCTCTGAAAGGTATTTTTCGTCTCCGTTATTCCGCACCGAGTTCCAACGGATCGCCGGTTTCCTGTTGTAATCGTTTCAGTTCATCAAAAAGTTCCTTGACTGTCTGGGCGTGTTCTGGTCGGTCCGCGAGATTGGTTATTTCGTAAGGGTCATCCTTCAAGTTGTACAGCAAGACTGTTTTCGCTACCGGATAAACGATCAACTTGAAATCCCCTCGACGCACCATTCGTTGCCTCTGCGGTTGGTACGCCGCATAGATGGAATCATATTGCTCCGTCCGTTCGCCGCGCAACAGCGGCAACAGACTCTTGAATTGCACATACTCCGGGATCTCCCGACCTGCCCATTCCAATGTCGTCGGCATAACATCCTGCATATACACCGGTGTATCGATCCGTTTTTGTTTTGGCAATCCGGGACCAACGACGATCAACGGAACCCGAAGACTATGTTCAAACATATTCTGTTTGCCGAAGAGACCGTGCGAACCCATTGCCAATCCGTTGTCGGCGGTGAAGATGATATACGTGTTCTCTCGCTTTCCCGACTGGGCGAGGGCTTCGAGAATACGACCTATTTGAGCATCCATATGAGAGATGATCGCATAGTATTCCCGGCGATGCACACGTACAGCATATTCCGTTCGAGGGAAGGGAGCGAGTCTTTCATCACGCCCTGTGGCGGGGCATCCCATAGGGTCTTTGAAGGGGTTTTCAGATAAAAAGTTCGGCGGAACATCCATTCGTTCCTGCGGATACATATCGAGATACTCTTTCGGAGCCTGCCTCGGATCGTGAGGCGAATTGAATGCCAGATACATGAAAAACGGCTTGTCAGACTTCGCCGCTGTACCGATCATGTCGATGGCACTTCCAGCGAGAACTTCCGCCCAATGTTGCCCTCCTTCCCAATGCCCTCTAAATTGCGGATCGAATGAAGACCAAGCGTCAACTTCTCCTTCAAGGGGACGGTTATAGGAAGACTCGACGGTCGGCGGCATTCCGCCGTTCCGCACGATACCGAGATGATTGAAGAGCGGTTCGACTCCAATACGATTGGGATCAACGTGCCATTTTCCGGCAAAATATGTTTCGTAACCGCCATCGTTGAGGAGCCGCGACCAGAAGTTCGACTCGTGGAGTCTGCGTTGTTCAGGATCGGACGGATTCTCCGGGGCGGTGATTCCACGATCCATTTCGCTTCGGGCGTGCCAGAGAAATCGTCCCGTGTTGAGCATTGCCCGGCTGGGAATACAAATCGCACCGTGCCAGCCTCCCTGAATATAAGCGTTCGAGAAAATCGTTCCTTCGTCGGCGAGCCGATCAATATTCGGCGTTTTGACAATCGGATGTCCCATTGCGCCGAGATCCGAAAATGTATGGTCATCCGCAAAGATAAAGACGATGTTCGGACGCTCGGCAGCAGGGACGAAAACAGCACTCGATATCGTAAGGGCAAGGAAGAGACACGTGATTCTCATTGAAGGTTCTACGATACTGCGACACGGCAATAATTTACCTTTTTCCGTTCGTGTCTCCCTTGTGCCTTTGTGGTTAATCCTTTTTTAACCACAAAGACACAAAGATTCACAAAGAAAAAAGTACAATCATTGGCATTTTGCAGTATATTTTCAGTATATGATGGTAAGACTACCGCCCCATTAAACCACACTTTCCAAGAACTTTCAACTGGGTGCCGGACCGAAAACTGCTGATAACGGAACCGTGTTCACAGAGTCCGCTGTGTAAGTTACAGAGCCCGACGCGTAAGCAAGGGAAACAACCGCTCTTTACCATTGGCGGCTCGCTCACTGCCCTCGATGTCCTTACGCGTGTTATCCGAAAATCAATTTTTGTACCTTTTCGATATTGACATCAACAGGAGCAACCTTGTCGGACAAGGCGACAGCGGCAACCGTGCCGACACCCGCTCCCATTGCAATACAGATGTTTTGTACCCGATAACTGGCATGAGCAGCATGGCTGCCGCTGATGCAGCGTCCGGCTGTCAGAAGTCCCTCCACCTTTTGAGGAATCATGCATGTGTACGGAATGTCATACGGTTGGACACGAGCCGCCGTTCCTTGAGGTTCTTTGTCATGCTGATTTTCTGCCTGCCCACTGCCGTCTGGATTATGAATGTCAATCGGAAAAGAGGCACCGCGAACGATAGCATTGTCCCATTTTCGACCAGAAATCAAGTCGCCGCGTTCAAGGTAGTCGAGACCGCGAACACGCCGGGTTTCACGAACGCCAATGACCGCCGGCATGTTTGTAATGTACGCCTCTTCGTAACCGGGCAAATACTTGTTCATGAATTTAACGATCTGATAAGCCTGTCGACGACCTTCCAATTCCGCCTTGGTCAGGTCTTCGGGACTCGTTCCGCAGACGCGGTTGATCTGCGTTGCGTTGACGGTCATCACTCCCTTCCGTCTGGTCGCATAGGTTCTTACAACGCCCACCGTTTCAGGAAGTTCACCGTTTCTTTGAGCCCGCGTAACGACATCTTCCCAAGTTTCGTCTCCGATTTTCAGTTGTCGGGCTTGCTCCTCGCTATTACATGTCTGTGCATTGTCCGCTACTCCTCTGATGGTGTACATAATCGACATCGGTTGCGCCAAGCCGTCCGGCTCTCTGCCCATTTCGACCGGCGCACCGGCAAGGGCGGCAATGTCTCCGTCGCCGGTGGCATCAATCACCAAACGAGCACGGAAAGTCATCGTACCTGCCTTGGAAACCGCCTTCACTCCGGTAATTCGGGAACCTACCATTAAGGGTTCCGTCGCCCATGTATGCAGAAGAAAAGAGGCACCGGCTTCGTCAAGTATTTGGGCGTATTGAAGGTCTAGTTGCTCCATATCGAAATTGCTTCCGCCCGTTACTTTATGAACCACCTCTCGCAAGAAGGGACTGGTTACTCCTCCCATGAGCGGATGGACGCGTGCCTGAATTGCCATACCACCCAAACGTCCGTAGCGTTCGATGAGCAATACTTTGCTGCCGAGTCTAGCAGCATTGGCTGCCGATGCAAAACCGGCGGGACCTCCGCCGCAAACGAGAATGTCCGTTTCATAGACATGACTACTTGGGGCAGGCAGCGATGCGAAAGCCGTGGGCACTGCCGCACTCACCGTAAGGGTTCCTCCCAGTGTGCCGAGTCCCATGTTCCCCATCCATTGGCGGCGGCTGATGTTCTTTGTCATAAGTTTTCCCTTTCTGTCGGAACGAGTCCGCTGTTTCACTCACGAGCACCCTTCCTGTGTCCCCGATTTTAACCGATTGACTCGTTTTCTCAAGCGGTCTATAATGGGCAGAACAATCGCATGTTTGTCCCTCAAAAAACGATGAAACTGTTTCCTCTTGTCGTCGCGTTCTGTTTCCCGTTCTTGTTCGCTGTTGCACCGGCACAAGAATCTTCGGCAGAACAACTGCAAAAGCAATTTGAAGAACAACTCCGCCATATGCAAAGCCCCCGGCAGCAAATTCACTGGGAAGCCGATCAACTCGCTGGCACTCGTTCTATTTGGAATGGACAGGGAACTTGGATGCCGTTAAGTATCATGTTGCGTGCTGGCGGGGAAGCCGAATTGGGGTTGACCGAAGAGCAAAAACAGCAGTTTGCGCCTTTTTATAGAGGCAGCGAAATGGGAATGGAAGTTGCACAGAGGGTCTATGGCAATCCTACGCCGGAATTGATCCAGGCAATGGAGGCACGGCGGGCGGCACAATTACCGGATGATCCGAATTTTGAACACGCTACAGAAGAGCAGAAAACAGCCTTTCGGGAAGCAACGATGAGACATTTGAGTTTCCTGGCAGGAGGCTTACAGGACTTGGTCGAGGAAACATTGACCCCAGAGCAATTGTTGCAAGTGCGAAAATTGGAAATGCAACTGATGCCGGCAATGGGAATCCCTTTTCCTTCGATGTTCGATCCTCTCGATCTGACCGACGAACAGAAAGAGGAAATGAACCAAATCGCCGACGAAATGAAAGCAGAGTTTGATCGGCTTACTCTGGAAGAAGCCCAACTCAAGGGGGAGCGATTGGTTGCCACTTACGGATTGCTCGAAGGTAAGTCATTCACTTCTCAAGAAGAGTTCCAAAAGGCGATGCAGGAGGTTCACCGTCAATTCGTACCGAGTGAGGCGATGCGTAAAAAAGCGTTGGACTTGCAGGAACGGGGAACAAAATTTACGACGCTCTTGCAAAACCGGTTGATGAACGTACTGACAGATGAACAACTGGACAAAATGCAGGCGATTTTGGATGCAACGCCGGAGTTTGCCAAGAAAATGCTTGCCGAGTTCAAAAAGGGGCGTGAAGCACAGGCGAAGGCACCGGGTTATGTACCGGGACCCGATTCGTGGCGACCCGGCGATCCCGTACCGGCGCAATTTAGGGAAGAGCGGCAACACGGTCGGTTTCCGCGAAGCGAATAAATGGAAGCCGGAAGTGCAATGAAATGGAGCGACCGGATCAACCGGCTATACTGTACCCCATCAAAAAATGATCTTTTTTCTTTGTGTTCTTTGAGCCTTTGTGGTAAAAATCCAAGGAACATTACATTCCGTTGATTATTCTCTGACTTCCGGGAAGAAACAGATAGAGAAATATGAACGTTGTGGATTCATCTTGTTGGCTGGAATTTGCGGAGAAATCTCCCATTGGCAGGAAGGTTGCGCCGATTATTGTCCCGGCGGATAAAAGTTCACAGAGCCCGGAGTGGAAACTCCGGTGTGAGACCGAAACTCTGGACGTTTCACGCTGTAACTCCTCTCTTGCAGGTGATTTCCAAAAAGTTCCGCAACAGACGTTTGCCGATGACCGTCATGATCGATTCGGGATGAAACTGAATTCCTTCAATCGGCAATTCCTTATGCCGGACACCCATAATCTCCTGATCGTCTTCCGATTCAGCCGAGACGACAAGTTCGTCCGGCAGTGTTTCCCGATGAGCAACGAGCGAATGATAACGCATTGCCTCGAAGGAACCATTGACACCATGAAAGAGTCCTTTGCTGTCGCTGCGAATTCGGGAAGTTTTTCCATGCATGATTTTCGATGCACGGACAATCTCGCCGCCGAGAGCGCTGACAATCGCCTGATGTCCGAGACAGACACCAAGAAGCGGAATGCGCCCGGCAAAAGTCTTTATCACATCGAGGGTGATGCCCGATGCCGAAGGATGTCCTGGTCCGGGAGAAATCACGATTGCCTCCGGCAAGCCGGCTTCAATGTCCCGGAGTGTGATTTCATCGTTGCGTTCGACCTGAACTTCACTTCCGAGCATTCGGAAGTATTGCACGAGATTGAACGTAAAGGAATCGTAGTTGTCGATCATGAGTATCATAGGTTTTCTTTCAGGGAAAAAGGCACAAAAAAAGCCGTGAACGTCGAACGCTCACGGCTTGTTTGATCAATGTTGGAATCATTTACGGTTCCTTTGGCAAACCATCCACCGGAGCGGCAAAGGCAAAGTGCCAGCACCACCAGTAGTCAGCAGAATAATTAGCAAAGGGACGGCTCATAAACCGTCCACCATTCTATCCTATTTTTCGCAATCGTCAAGAGAGGATGCAACAACGACAGAAACGCAACAGACCGCAAGGAGAGAGATTCCGTCTTTACTAAATGCAGATAATAGTGTACAATGTCCGTGCACGATCGTGTGGACAACCGCAACCGTCATTTTTTTCCCTTATGAGCCAAGCAACGACCACATCTGCCGTTTTTATCGGCGTGAACTTGACCACGGAACGCGTCAGCATCGTTGCCGTTACCGAGCAGGGGACTGTCCTTGCCGAATCCTCCGCTCCCTTCTTACACAAAAGCACTGGCAACATAAAGAGCAATTTTCTCGAAGAAGATGCCGAAATTTGGTGGGATGCCACCCGAATGGCTCTGGGACACCTCGTCGGACAACTCCAAAAAGTAACCGCTCCCTCTCAACTAAAAGCGATTTCCATTTCCGGCGACCCTGGAGCATTGGTCGTTGTCAATCGGCAGGGTAATCCCTTGATGCCCGCCATCCTTGCCCAAGATGCCAGAGCATTCGATTATGTCAAAAGCCTTAATTTTCACGGTCGTGAGCATTGCACCAAACAAGGTTTCTACTTCCGTGCCGAAGACCCTTTGGCAAAAATCGCCTGGCTTAAAGACAATAACCCCAAACTCTACGAAGATGCCCAATTTATCCATCAGGCTGACTTTATCCTCGGTCGTCTCAAAGGCTTGCCCGACGTAACCGAATTTTCCTTTGCCGCACGCACCGGTTGCGATCTCATCGACGAATGTTGGCCCGACTGGCTCGATTACGACATGTACCTCAGTGTTCGTGACCGTTTACCGCTCTTAATGCATCTGGGAGAAAGAGTCGGTACTGTTTCCTCGAAAGCGTCCGCCGCTACTGGTCTGCCCAGCGGAATGAACATCGTCTTGGGCACCACTTCGGTTACAGCAGCGTTTCTCGCTTCCGGGGCAAGAAAAGAAGGGGACTTGCACACTGTTTTGGCAAGACACCTATCGATCAGCGGAATTTCGTCCACGATGATACGGTCACCGCAGGATCAAATCCGGCTCAATAAGTTGCCGAACCGAAAATGGGCTTTCTCCGTGAACAGCCAAACGGGCACGGAATGGATCAAGACTTGGTTCTCCGAAGGAACCTTTGCCGAATTGGAACCTACCTCGGAAACGAAACTGCCCAGTAATTATTTGGCTTATCCGAACGTTTCGAGAGAGGAAACGTTTCCCTTCATCTCGAACAGTGCGGAAGGGTTTATCACTCCTGCTACGGAAGACCGAAAAGTACAGTTTGCATCTTGCTTGCAAGGGACGGCACTGTTTGAACGCTATTGTTATCAAAAATTACACCGTCTGGCAGGAACAACTGAAACCTCCGGCGATATCTACACCAGCGGAGAATGGAGTGCCAGTGATGTTTGGATGCAGTGCCGAGCCGATGTAACCGGACGGATCAACCGCCGGATGAGAGGACAGAACTGCGCTGCTTTCGGGACGGCAATGATTGCCGCTTTGGGCAGTTCATTCCAGTCGATAGAAGAGGCAGCCGATGCCATGCTCGCCATTGATGCGTCCTTTTTTCCCAACCCGGAAAAACATGGACGCTACACAGAACTCTACAACCGGTTCTGCGATTTGATGGAAGAGCAGGGATACAGCGGTTCAAGCGGGATCGTCGGACACAGAAACACTATGAGGAACCGCGAGGACGAATAGCACGAACCCCGAATGTAAGAGAGGGGAACTAACCAAAGGAGAAAAGCATGACATGGCAATACAACCACTTTTATAAAGGTTTTTTCGGCATGGGAGCGGCGTTGATGTGTGCTCTACTGTTGTTGCCCTCTCTTCGGATTATTCCGTCGGGAGCGCAGGCTCAATCTGCTGCGGACACCGGCAGAGTACAAGAAATCGACAACAGAATTGAAACCTTTTTTGGGGCACTTATGAGAGGAAGTTCTGGTTCGGCTTTCGAGGACCTGTTACAGGGGAGTTCCTTGGGAGCACCCAGTGCTGCTCCGCAAGTGGTTGCGCTGCGTACCAAAGTTGATGAGTTAAAACTGTTCGGAGCAATCCTCCACTGGGAAAGGTATGATACCCGATCCATCGGCACGGACGTTAGTGTGGTTCGGTATATTTTGAAGTACGATCAACATCCGGTGATTTGGACGTTTGTGTTTTACCGTAAGCCTTCCGGCACGTCGAGCATTACCAGTGCCAACAACCCTTGGGTTGTCCTCGAATTGCGATTCGATACGAGTTTTCTGTGAAAGGTCCTAGACCGGAATGGAACGCAGCAAAATGGCAGAGTACCCTTCAAAATTTCTAGCGAGGCAGTAATCCCATCACTTTCCGCCAAAATTGTTTCAATGTCGGTTTCGGAACGCTCAAACGCAACGTCTCACGAGGAGGGGAATCAATAATGTAAAGTTCTGCCTCCAATGGATTCTTAACGAAAATCTTGATGAACGTGTCCTCTTCCAATGCGTTAACATCTAGCGGCACAACAAGTTCCCGACCACTTCGGGCGGGAATGTCGATAAATAGGGAACCATGCTCCCGATTCAACGGAGGTTTGCCAAAGTCCTTTTTCACAACCAAATCAGGAAACCTTCCGCTTCGGGAATCAATCGTTAAAATAATTTTTGCGTCAATCTTTCCCCAATAAATGAACCTGCGGCGAAGGAACAAATCATATTGAATAATTGTCTTCGCCGTTTGGACACGGCTGCCGCGAGAAAAAATCTGCTGAAAATTCTGCTCCACGCAAGCATACACACAAAAATAATGCTCCTGCGAATTTCTAATGGGAAGAAGCCACGACTTTTCGATGTCGTACTCCAGCCGTGATAATTCGACTTTTGTGCAACGGGGATCGTTCGGACCCTCCGGGTATTTGTCGCCTCGATAGACAATCAGAACCGTCTGCAAACCTTTGGGCCACGTCCACGTCAAGCGGTACTTATCGCCGATGTAATCCAAGGCAAGATCGGCAACGTCTGCAATTTGGACGACCGAATCGGACTCTCCAAAAACGGCAAGCCCAGCGTGAAATGTTACCGGCAAAACATAGCGTACCCCCGTCGAAGTGTTCTTCCATGGAGTTTGTCCTTCTCCCAATACGGGAATCGGATCGCCGAAACGTTTTTTGAGTTCGACGAGCGTCGTCCACTCGACGGTGCCGACGGGAATTTCCGGTGCCGTACCTAACTCGAAGAGCAAAACATCGCCGCTCGGCGGCACCGACCAGCGGAGCAGCGTCGTACCATCGGTTGCCTCGCTCGCCTTCAAATCGACCACGGCTTGAGGGGGTGTCTGCGGTTTTGCCGAAATGACTTTGCCCGGCGAAAGAATGTCCTCTCCGTCGATTCCGCGAAAGACCGTCTGGATTTTATAAAAATAGACCGTTTCGTTATCGAGCGCGGAATCAACAAAACTGGCGGCACTTTGCAGCGGAACGGGAACCCCTTCTCCGGTCAGATCTTTTTCCGTGAATCGGGTTACGATCATTTTCCGGCAGTTCGGTTGCTCTTGCCACGAAACGGTCAGCGAACCGTCGCCCGGCAGGATCGAAACATCCCGGACATCTTCGATGGTTTGCACGAGCGGAGATCGGCATCCCGCCATTTCTATCGTCTTGTCCCGCTGTGTAAAGAGGGCGTAACCGTAAATGATTCCCACTTCGGCTGTTGAATCGGTGTAATAGCACTGGGTAATACCGTTGTGGAGCCGAGTACCGTCGCTGATCGATGCCGGAGCACCGCCGACTTTGCGGACAATGACGAACGTGTAAGAACTTTTCGCAGCGGGAGCAGTCCACTTCAATTCGACTCCGGTGGGAATCACGGTTGCCGCAAGATTTTCCGGCGGCGGCGGCGGAATTTGTGCCAATGTTGACCGTGCCTCGGCACAGTCGGCGGCGAGGGCAAGAATCTTTTCACAAAGTTCGATCTTTTCCGAAAGACTGCCGACCGACGCGAGACCGGTCAGTTCCCGCTGTACTTCTGCAATCGTTTGGTTGACCAGTTGTTCCTCTGCCAAGAGCGACGTTGCGGCTTCCGGTTTTTGCCGCAATTCATGGAGAAGCCGTCGCGCTTCAAAAAAGTGCTGACTGCTGACGGCATCGTTGATTTTCGATTCTAAATCTTTGATCTGTTGCCGGCGTGCCTTGATTTTATCCTTCTGCTCTTTCAGTTGTTTGCGGATGGTATCGGCACCGGGCACGCCTTCCCAATAGAGATTGACGTATCGAATATGTTCTTCCGCTTCTTCAAAATTTCCGGCGGCGAGGGCTTTTTTTGCTTGATCACGCCGTTCGAGGGCAATCGGCATATCGCCGAGTTCGAAGCCGCATCGAGTACACGCTTTATCGCCGAAAGAGCCCTCTTGTTTACATCGGGGACACTCAATTTTCAGGGGCAGACCGCATCGTCGGCAAATCTTGGCACCCTTTTCATTGAGGGTGTAGCATTTTTGGCATTGCTCTCCTTGAAAGCGGTCGATGCGCATTCTCAAGGGCTTGAATCTGTTTGCGCCCGTGTAGAATTCATAGACAAACCACTCCGCTTCGGCTTGGGAATACCCGGTTTTTTCGCGGGCATCTTTGAGGGAAAGTATGTATTCGTCGCGGGTTACACTTCCTTTCATCGCGCGTCTTCGGAAGACGGAACCGGCGAGTGCGTCGAAGGGGCGGCGTTTCATGGCAATATCGTAACCCAGCCGGGCATGTTCGTCTTTGAAAACGACGTTGGCGTATCCTAACAAGCGCAGTTCCGCATCAACTTTTGCGGATTCCGGTCCGCTTTTCGGTTTTTTATGGGCTCTATCATAGGCGGTTTTCTGATGTTGCTGAATGGTTTCCAATGTTGCGGTCGAGGGCAGTCCGAGAATGTCATAAAGATTGGCTTCGACATCTCCGAGGGCGATTCTCAGGTCTGCCGCAATTTTGTCCATCTCTGGTTTTGTAACGATCCTTTCTTTGACTCCGTCGGGATAGACCGGCTCGGTGGGGGGAACGAAGGGGGGCAGTTTGAACCAAGACTCAATCGTTGCCTGTGTGAATTGTCCTTTGTGTTCATTGAAGAGGGCATCGTGTTCTTTTTGTTCGAGGATACCGTCTTCTTCATACACGGCGGCGGCTTTTTTGCCTTCTGCTTCCCGTTTTTGTCTCGCTTCGATTGCTTGGTTTGTCAGGGATGTGTCATTTTGTTCGCCGGGCGGTTCTGTTCGTTTGCAGAATGCCGCCGCGACTTGAACCATGTATTTGTATTTGGGACCTGAGTTAGTGAGTTTGTTCCATTCCGAAATTTTTCCGCTCAACTCTTCTTTCAACTGATCGAAGTCGATAGTCGGCGGATCGAGAAACAGTTCCAGTTCTAGGTACAGATTGTTTTCAGACACTACAAACCATCGGTACGAGGATTATAGAGCATGTCTAGCAAATCCTTTCGTTCGTAAAGTGTTATTATGCCAAATGTAATCAAAGAAGGCAAGAAGGAAGAACCTACATTAAGAAAAATGCTCCCCATTTGTTGTTCGTTGATCTCGCCGCTGTGCCGTCCTCCCCGGCTCTTTTTTGTTTGATTTCCGATACAATGGTTACAGTATGCTGAAATGGTTTCTGATAATGCCCATCGCCGCTCTGTTTATGGTAATCAACTTCATCGCTGGTTGCTATGTGATGATTCGCCTCGGCTACGGTCCGCCGAATTGGCAAACGGCACTCAATCAGGTCGTGCGCTTGACAACGCTCCAAGACCAACTCAATAGGGGACGGAATTGGCTTGATAAAAAAGCCCCTTGGGCAGATAAATTCCTCAATCGGCTGAACGTTCCGAAGCCGATTGTCATCGTTGATACCACGCCGGAAGAGGAAGAAGAGGAGGAGGAACCCGAAAGAAAAATGTCCGATGAAGCGGCGGACGAACACGTTCCCGGCGAAGAATCCGCGACGATTCGATGACTTTTATACTGTACAATGCCAATGATTGCTCTTTTTTGTGAATCTTTGTGCCCTTTGTGTCTTTGTGGTTAATCCTTTTCGAACAACAAAGGAAACGTAACAAAATAACCTTGCCGTTTTCTAATTAAGTCATTCGCAAGCAACCCGGGGATTACAGCGGAGTACCGCCTACATCCCCGGCTCTTTGCGTATGTTGTTTTCCGGCGAAAGCCTCACACCTTTTCGATGGCTTTGAATCGGCACGAATCCACGCACGCTCCGCAACCGATGCACTTGTCCGTAATGATCGAATGGAGATTCTTTACCGTCCCCACGATGGCATCCGCCGGACATTTCTTCGCACAAAGTGTACAGCCCGTACACTTCTCCGTAATGCGGTACGAAATCAACTCCGTACACGCCTTCGCCGGACAGGTTCGATCATAGACATGCGCCTCATATTCATCACGGAACCAACGCAACGTGGACAACACCGGATTCGGTGCCGTCTGACCCAAACCGCAAAGCGACGTGTCCCGAATCATTTCTCCTAACTGTTCAAGCAAGACAATGCTCTGAAAACGTTCCAACGTTTGTCTGCCGGTTTCGTTTTTCCGTCCCCGTGTAATACGGACGAGCGTTTCCAACATCCGTCGTGTGCCTTCCCGGCACGGCACACACTTACCGCAACTCTCCCTTTGAATAAAGTCCATAAAGAACTTCGCCACATCGACCATACAGTTTTCCTCGTCCATCACGACGAGTCCGCCGGAACCCATCATCGCTCCGACCGTTTTGAGCGACTCGTAGTCAATTTCGATGTCCAAATGCGACTCGGGAATACACCCGCCGGAAGGACCGCCGATCTGTACCGCCTTATACGCTTTTCCGTTTTCGATCCCGCCGCCGATGGCAAAGACAACCTCCCGGAGCGTCGTTCCCATTGCGACTTCGACAAGTCCTGTGCGGCTAACTTTGCCGGAAAGAGCGAAGACCTTCGTTCCTTTGCTTCCCTCTGTTCCGACAGAGGCAAACCAATCCGCCCCGTTTTTGAGCAACTGCGGAACATTAGCAAACGTTTCCACATTGTTGATGATTGTCGGATGTCCGAACAAGCCCGACACGGCAGGGAACGGCGGACGCGGTCTCGGCATGCCCCGCTTCCCTTCGATGCTGTGAATCAGTGCCGTCTCTTCGCCGCAGACGAACGCCCCCGCCCCCTTCTTGATAATCATTTTGAGCGAAAAACCGCTGCCTAATATATTGTCGCCGAGCAAGTTGTTCGCTTCCGCATCGGCAATCGCCTGTTCCAAACGCAGAATGGCAAGCGGATATTCGGCACGGATGTAAATGTACGCTTTGTTCGCACCGATAGCGTAAGCAGCGATGATCATTCCTTCGAGCAAGCAATGCGGATCCCCTTCGATGACGGCACGATCCATAAACGCACCGGGGTCCCCTTCGTCGGCATTGCACACGAGATAGCGTTGGGGATCGTTATTGTTTCGGGCGAATCTCCATTTGAGTCCTGTGGAGAATCCGCCGCCGCCGCGACCGCGAAGCCCGGACTTTTCTACTTCGGCACACACGTCCGCAGGGTCTATTGCCGGAGTACCGGCTGAATCATTGCCAAGCACTTTACGCAAGCCTTGATAGCCGCCGAAGGCGAGGTACTCTTCGAGTTGTGTCGGATCAATGATTCCGCAATTTTTGAGAACCCACCGGGTCTGCGGACCAAAGAATGCATGTTCGTTTTGAAACTTTACGCCTTCCCAGGGTTCTTGATTCGGCGTACAGAACTGGCACATCACCAAATCTTTCGGCGGTTCTTCGGCAAAGACGGCATCGAGTAGGGAAACAACTTTATCGCCGGTAATGGTTTGGAACATCAGGCGTGTTCTGCCGGGCAGTTGGACATCGACAATCGGCTCAACGGCGCACAGACCCACGCAGCCGACTTCGATAATGTCGGCATCAATGTTTTTGTCAGTAAGATATTTTTTGATCTCTTCGATGGTGAAGGCGGCACCGGCACCGAGTCCGCAGGTTCCTGCTCCGACGTAAATCGTCGGTTTTTGAACTTGCTCTCTTCGGAGTGCCGTCATTTTAGTTTGCCATTTTTCGACGGATTGGTTGCCGCCTTGAATTGCCCAGTTCAAAAAGTCCTTGTCGATTTGTTTTGCTTGCATTGGGTAAGGAAGAGGGATTGGGAGTACATCCGCCGAAGGGGTATATTGTATCCGAACAGTATAGGATTGTGCAACCCCCCGGTTGCGCGGTTGCGCCGACGGACTGTCTCATCCGCTTGTAAAAAATTCGGGATGGTTTACACTGACCGTAAAACAGGTTGAGAATTCACAATGCTTCTTCGATTTTTATACCGTGCCGCCAGCGAAGTTTCTTGGCAATTGCTCTTCAAAGCCGCCTGGCTTTGGTGCGGAAAAACTTTTTTCGCTCTCCGTGCCTTCAAAAAACGGTGCAAACAAGGAATCCAATTTCCGCCGTTCCTCTTCTTTTCCTTAACGAACCGGTGCAACCTGCGTTGCCGGGGATGTTGGGTGGAAATGAATGAGAGCCGGGAGTGCAACGCAGTGGAGCGACCGGATCAACCTGCCGAAGAATCCGGTCACTCCGCTGCGCTGCGCTCCCGGCTTTCATCTCCACATGATCTGTCCGGCGACTCCATCGAAAACGTCATCCGAATTGCCCAAAAGGAGTCCGTCTATTTCTATACGCTACTCGGCGGGGAACCCTTTTTGGCGCCAGAAACACTTTGGAATACCATCAAAAACCATCCCGAAGCCTATTTTCAAATCATTACCAATGGTCTCTTCTTCGACGAGGCAACCGTTCGGCAAATTAAGCATTACGGTAACATTTCCCCTCTTGTCAGCATTGACGGTTTTGAGAAAGAGAACGATACTCGGCGCGGACAGGGAACGTTTGCAAAAGCCACGGAAGGCTGTCGGGAACTTCAGCGGCAAAAAATCCTCTACGGCGTGGCGACAACCGTAACGGCTGAAAATTTTGAGAGCGTCTTGACCGAAGAGTACGTTAAACACTTTGTTAAACTTGGAGCGATGTACCTTTGGTATTACGTCTATCGTCCCGTCGGCACCGATCCCGCACCGGAGTGGTCGGTCAAGCCAAACATGATGCTCGAACTCCGCCGCCGGTTGCTCCGGTTGCGAAGGAAGATGCCGATCATCTTGATTGATACCTACTGGGACGAAAAGGGTTTTGCTGTCTGTCCCGCGTCAAAGGGCATGGCTTTCGTAATCGGACCGCAGGGAAGCATTGAACCTTGTCCGCCGCTCAATGTTACAAAAGAATGGATCACCGACAACGGCGGTAATTTTTATGAAACGATGAATAACAGTGAATTCCTCCTGCGGTTCCGGGAGTTTATCGGACAGAAATACAACGGCGAACGCTCACAGGGATGCGTGATTATTGACTATCCGCAGGAACTTGCCGAATTTTTCCGCTCTGAAAGGGTGATCGATGTCAGCGGTCGGGATTTTTTGAACGAACTCGCACATCGTGAACCGCTGACTTCGCATTACCAGCCTGGTCAGGAAATTCCAGAGGATTACTGGGTCTATCGGTTCCTGAAAAGGATGCTCTTCTTCGGAATGGGTGCTTATGGATAGGGGTAGCACTTCGGAAGTGCCCACGCTCACGGTAGAGAGCCGGGAACAGGAAATGGAACGCCTCGGAGTTCCGGCGTGAAAATGGTAACAGAAAATTGTCAGATGGTGTGCAAGGATTGTAACCGGCGCAAGGCGGGAAAATGAAAATTGATACCTTTTTAGTTCTTAACATACAGTTGCGTATAGGGATTTTTCGCGATGGGTTTTAGCACATAAAACCGGTTTTTCGTGAGTGTCTCCGTGTCCATAGCAAAATATCCGGCGAACTCGGATACATAAGGTTCAATCTCTTGCAAATCTTCATCGGTTGCAATTTCCGCAATAACTTGCTCCGGCAAGCCCGTGAGTTCTCTGTCCGTCCTGATGAAAATTTTGCCTCCGTGCATGCCGGTTCCTGTGAAGTTTCCGACCGGCACGTCTTCTGTACCGATGCCGAAGACGACAATCAGTCCGCCGGCAAGGTACTCCCCTAAAAAACTGCCCACTGTGCCGCCGATGAGAATCGCCGGTTTCCTGTCTTTGTATTCTTTCATGTGAATACCGGTTCGGTATCCTGCATTGCCTCGAACGAAAATAGTACCACCGCGCATAGCATAGCCGAGTGCATCGCCGGCACTGCCATGAATGATGATTTTGCCGTCATTCATTGTGTCGCCGACGGCATCCTGCACATTGCCGTGAACGTTAATAACCCCGCCATCCAAAT
>Ga0099364_10006371_pt1 | contig 17203 bp, 15 predicted proteins | sample TergutTh196P3_FD_73070 | JGI IMG/M metagenome (GOLD analysis project Ga0099364, IMG submission 73070) | Microcerotermes parvus P3 segment gut microbial communities from Pointe-Noire, Republic of the Congo - Th196 P3 | ecosystem: Host-associated > Arthropoda: Insects > Digestive system > Gut ... | reverse complement strand
GCCACGTCTTAGCGGTCTATTTTCCGCCTCACTGCGTTGTCGTCCTTGCCGGGCGCTAGCCCGCCTGCGTCCTCCGCCTTGTGAGTCAAAAAAATATCCTCGCTAATCCTGTGCCGATTTTGAGGTGGTTCGACTATATCACGTTAAAAAGACAGGAGGGCAAATCGCTATGGAACAAACCGCATTCGGAAATACCGGAATATCGGTGGGCCGCACCGGCTTTGGCTGCATACCGATTCAACGCGTCAGCTACGACGAAAGCACCGCACTGCTGCGTCATGCCTATAAAAACGGCATAACGTTGTATGACACGGCAAACGCCTACACGACCAGCGAGGAGAGGATTGGCATCGCGCTTGGCGCTGTGCGCGACAAAATCATCCTGTGCACAAAATCCTTTCCCCTGTCGCCGGAAAAGGTCATCGAAAACCTCGAGAACAGCCTGCGTATGCTAAAAACCGATTATATCGACGTTTTCCAGATACATAACCCCTCCTTCGTGCCGCGCCCCGGCGGAGAGGACGGCCTGTACGACTGCATGTTAAAGGCCAAGGAACAGGGCAAAATCAAACACATCGGCATTACTTACCACAGCAGGGATCTCGCCCGCGAGGCGGTGCTGTCCGGCTTGTACGAGGTGCTGCAATTCCCGTTTAGCTACCTGTCCTCAGAGGAAGAGCTTGCGCTGATTGGCCTGTGCCGCGAACAGGGCATGGGGGTGCTCGCGATGAAGGGACTGTGCGGCGGCATGCTGACCAACGCCAAGGCGGCGTTTGCGTTTCTTCGGCAGTATGACAACGTTGTGCCGATTTGGGGAATACAGAAAATGTCGGAGCTTGATGAATTCCTGGCTTATGAAAAAGCGCCGCCCGTGCTGGACGGCGGTTTGCTGCGCGAAATGGAAGCGGACAAGGCGGCGCTTTCGGGCAGCTTCTGCCGCGCCTGCGGTTACTGTTTGCCCTGCCCGGCGGATATCCCCATCAACTTTGCCGCACGCATGACGTTTTTGCTGGAAAGGATGCCGCGCGAAGACTTTCTGGGGGCCGGGTGGCAGGAGAAAATGCGGCGTATCAGCGGCTGCGCCAACTGCGGCCTTTGCAAATCCAAGTGCCCCTACAAGCTTGACGCGCCGGAGCTTTTAAAGCAGCAGCAGGCGGCTTATTTTGAGATATTAAAAGCGGAAGGGCTATCCTGATGCCGGATATAAAGCAAACCGGGCGGTAATTTGTAATTACCGCCCTTGAACTTGTATATTCCAGGAAAAAAAGGCGCAAGCTCTTAACGGCATATGATACTAATCCCCTGTTAAATCGAAAATCCAAACGCCGGAAGGACTTGGAAATTGAAAAAAGCATTTGACGGCATGTACTATAAGCATCAAAAAGGGAAGGATACCGTATCCCTGATCGCGGGCGTATCGGCGGGAAGCCATGCATTTATTCAGGCCGTCACGAATCGCGGCTCGCATTATTTCCGCTACCCGCTACAGGATTATGAAGCCGGAAGAACGCTCAAAATCGGCGGCAACCTCTTTTCAAACAAAGGCGTTAAAATCCGCATAGAAGAAAACGGCGCCAAAATTCACGGGAAAATCAGATATACCGGGCTCATGCCGCTTCGATACGATATCATGGGACCGTTTCGATACGTACCCATGCAGTGCCGGCATAAAATCATAAGCCTGCATCACCGGCTGGACGGGAGCTTGTCCGTGAATGGGGAAACCATCGATTTCACAGGCGGCGCCGGCTATATTGAAGGGGACTCGGGCACATCCTTCCCCAAAAGCTATGTGTGGGTCCAGTGTAATGATTTTCCGGGAAAGGCCTGTATTACGGCATCCATTGCAGATATCCCATTCGCGGGGCTTCACTTTCGCGGATGTATCTGTATTGTCTATATCCATGGTGCGGAATACCGGCTGGCGACCTATTTAGGAGTCAGAATCCTTTGCTGCAATGAAAACCGGATTGTTTTGGAGCAAGGAATGCTCCGTCTGGAAATCGGGATATGCAAAGGGGCGGGCCACAAATTAATCGCGCCGGAAAAAGGCGAGATGATAAGGGAAATCCGTGAGCGCATCTCGTGCGGCGCGCGGTTTCGTTTTGTAAAAGACGGGGAGGTTTTGTTCGAGGAATATTCTGAAAACGCAAGCGTTGAGGTTGTGAAATAGCGGTGCCGCCATTTTGACTGCGCGACACTTTTTTATTTTACCGTAATTTTAATAAAACGGCTGTTCAAATTTAGACAAAATATGTTATAATGTGAACAAATATGACCACGAATTCACGCACTGTTCATATAATTATATTATAATAGCCTCATCTGCTGGCGAAATCAAGGATTTCGAGCAGGTCCCGAGAACATTGAAACATCAAAAGGTATCGCATACGCGATACAAGCCGCAAAGCGGCTTTTGAAACACGAAGTGTTTTGCTTTTGTGTTATAATAAATTTAATTATGGATAAGTATAGGTGTAACGAAAGATGAACGATAAAAACGACAATACCCGTGAAGACATCATCGCGGGCAGGAACGCCGTTTTAGAGCTTCTGAAAACCGACCGGCACGTCGAGTGCGTTTACCTGCAAAAGGGGCTTTCCGGCACGGTCTTAAAAATTGCCGCCATCGCAAAGGACAAGGGCATCGTCGTAAAGGATGTACCGCAAAAAAAGCTGGACGAGCTTTGCAGCGGGGAACGGCATCAGGGGGCAGCCGCGCAGGTTTCCTTTGTCCCTTACAGCGAGCTGGACGATATTTTCAAAAAAGCGGAGGAGGCAAACTCCCAGCCGTTTATTATCATAGCCGATGAAATTGAAGACCCGCATAACCTCGGCGCCATCATAAGAAGCGCCGAGGCCGCCGGGGCGCACGGGCTTATCATACCAAAGCGGCGCAGTGCCGGGCTCAGCCTGGTCGTATCCAAAACATCGGCGGGCGCCGCGGCGCATTTGCCCGTGGCGCGGGTCTCAAACCTTGGCTTTGCGATTGAAACGCTCCAATCGCGCGGCGTGTGGATTTATGCAGCAGATACAGACGGCCAAAACTGGTGTACCCTTGATTATTCGGGAGCCGTCGCCCTTGTCGTAGGCTCCGAGGGGCGGGGAATCGGCCGCCTTATAAAAGAAAAAAGTGATTTTACAGTGTCTCTGCCAATGCTTGGCAGCTTAAGCTCACTAAACGCTTCCGTGGCGGCGGGTATCATTATGTACGAAATCGCCCGGCAGCGCATGAAGATTCCGGCTCGCAACAGTTTGAAAACAGGAAACAGGAATTAGTAAAACGCGTACGGGGGTAATTATAGCCAGCGAGCTTGAAAATAGGCTTAGGAATTGCGCGGATATTTTGTGCTCCGCAAGGCGGAGAACGCAGGCGGGCTGACGCCCTCCGATAACGACAACGCGGCGGGGCGCAAAATAGACCGCAAGGACTAGACGATTTTCAAGTTTGTTGGCTATAGACCCAGCCAGGCGCCGTGACTATGTGTGCAGCTTCAAGCTGCCGAAAGGAATGGTCATATGGATAAAAACAATTACAATGTTGACGACATCCTCTCGGAAATAAAATCAAGGAAACGCCGCAGCAAGAACGTCATCAGGGACGGCGCGGAAAGCCCGGCCCCGCCTGTGCAGGCCGACCCCGTGCAGGAAAGGCGCCCGGCTCAGAGGCCCGTTCCACAAAGACCCGCCCCTCAGAAGGCTGCGGGACCTGCTGCCGTACCGCAGAGGCCCGCTCCGCCTAAAATGGAAGCCCCCGCCGCGCCGGAGATTCCCGCTCCACCGGCGCGTGCCGTCCGGCAAAGACCGGCGGAGCCGCCCAAGCCGCGCGTGGCTATGCCGGAGCAACCAAAGCCGTTCAAGATTACGATATCGGACGATATGCCGTCCGAATCAAATAAAAACCCAATTGAATCCGGCGACTACGTGCGCCCCCTAGGCGAACGCGCGAAAACCCGCGGCGCGGGCGGCACAAAAAAGCTTCCGAAATTTGAGTTCAATCCCGGCGCGCAAGACGCCGGCGACACCGATGCGGGCGCGGGGCGCACACGTGTGCTGCCGAACGTCTCCGGCATGCGCAGGAATACGGGAGCCCCCGGAACCAGAACCTTACGGCCCGCTGGTGAAAGCTACTACAAGCCTGACGATGACGGGATGCTCGAAGGCTCCCAGGTCGATTACAGCGAATACAACTCCACAAGCGACAAGCACGACGTCCAGACAGATATCGCAAAGGTCAAGCTGTGGCTCTTCATCCGCATTGCCGCCACATTTATTCTGGCTGTTGTTTTATTTATGTTTACCATGTGGGGCAGGTACGAAAACGTGCCGCTTCTGCCTGCGGCGCTTGAGCCCGTACCGGAGACCATGCGCGCGTACATGCTGGCGTGCACGGTGATTGCCGTTTTGATTGCGCTTGTAAACAGCTCGTCCGTCGGCGGCGGCCTGATTGGGCTTTTCAAGCTTCACGCAAACTCCGACACGCTGCCCGCCTGCGCGATTCTCGCGGCTGTGGGGCAGGGCGTGGTCGGCACCGTGAACTCCGATTCGGTAGACCCTGCAAAGTTTAACCTTTATTTTATCGCCGCCGCCCTCATCATGCTGTTTAACGGTTTTGGCAAGATTCTGATGATAAACCGCATCATGACGAATTTCAGGACTATCTCGTCGGATTTGCCGAAAAAAGCTTTGCTGACCGTGCGAAGTGATGATTTTTGCCGGGAGTTTTTCAAAAGCGAAATCCGCCGTCCCGCGATTGCCTACAGCGTGAAAACGGGGTTCCTCACAGATTTTCTGGGGCTTTCCTACTCCGACCGTTACGACGTCGGCATCAACCGCGTGGTCGCGCCCGTTTGTCTTGCCGCGTCGATTGTCGTCGGGATTCTCACATATTTTCTGGCGGGAAGCGCGGTTTCCGCCGTATCCTCCTTGACGGCCGTGCTGTGCGTTTGCGCTACGCTTTCGTCCACATTTATTGAAAACGTACCGCTTGGAGGCCTTGCGAAAAAGCTGGAGCCGATGGGCGGCATGGTATCCGGCATCAAAGCCGTTGAAAATTTTTGCGGCTCAAAAGCCGTGGTGCTGACCGAAAACGACCTGTTCCCTATGGGCAACGTGACAATGAGCGGTATCAAGGCGTTTTCACAGCGCATTGACGAAGCGATACTCGACGCCGCAAGCGTGCTTTGCGCGATGGACGGCGCGCTCGGCTTGGTATTCCTTGACATGATCGGCGGAAACAGGAAGCTGTTAAAGCGTGTTGATAATATCGTTTTTGAAAATGATATGGGCGTTTCCGCGTGGGTTGACCAGCGGCGCGTGTTAATCGGCAACCGCAAGCTGATGATGAACCACGGCATTACGCTGCCCGGCGACGCCGCAATGCAAAAGCCGGGACAACTAAACCAGGATTCCGAGCCGCTGTTTTTATCAAGCTCGGGCGAAGCTTCGGCGCAATTTTCCGTGAGCTACCGCATTGACGAGGATTTGGCCCTGGAGCTTGACCATCTGGGGGCGCTCGGCAGGCTCTTGATTGTATATACGACCGATGCGAATATTACCGCCGAAAAAATCTGGGAGCTTTACGGCTACCCGCTTGAGCTGATACGCATATTGCCGTCCGAGATGCATCCCTCCTATCAGGATATGAGCAAACCGCGCGACAAGGCCGCCGCCGGAATCGCGTATACAGGCAAAGCATCCGCCGTTATAAAGGCCGTCATTTCCTGCATCTCGGCGAAAAGCTCCATCGTGCTGGCGACGATTATACAGCTTATCGGAATCGCGCTTGGCTACGCGTTTGTGACGCACATGGCCTTTATGGGCGCCATCAGCTCCCTCAACGTGATGGGGATTATGGCGTACCAGCTTTTCTGGTTTACCGCCATCTTCATCGTTCAAAAAGCAAGACGGGCATAATACCGGTATAAATAAGGAACGGGAACCGATTGCGGCTCCCGTTCCTATATATTTAAAGTTCTATTTCAATGCCTGTCATATAAGCGCGTGCGCACCGCGCCCATATGGCGGGCTATGATACTTTTTCATCCCTCATCGTCCAGCGCGCGCGGGCGTCCCAGACCAGTTCGAAATCAGGAGATAGCCCCCGTCTCCGTCAGATTCGTAGACATTGCCGCACGGCAAGCCGTCACCGTACAGTCCTGTCAGCGTAATTTTTCCGTCCGAGGCTGAAATGCTTTCAACGGTTTGCATGTTATCTATGTCGATCTGAGCTTCGATCAGGTTTGTTTCCATATTTACGATGTCGATTGTAACGGGGTATCCGGCCTTGTCTGGGTCGGTGGCGTCGTTTGTGCGGACGTAGTAGGCGTACCCGTCCTGTTCCAGCAGCAGCGTGGACATAAGCCCGCCGACTCCAAGTACTTCTTCACCGCCGGCGTCAACCACGGCGGCGCCGGTATCCTCTTGCGCCGCCACCTCTGCAGATACCGCCTCCGCCGCTGCCGGAGCGGGCGCTTCCGCCAAGTCATTCGTATCAAATACATGCGCCTCCGGCGCTTGCTCCACCACAGCCGCATTGCCTGCATCGGACGTCCGGCTTGCAATTTGCATACCGCCGGTAATCATTTCGGGCCTGTACATTTGCGTGCCGTAAAACAGCCCCACAATCAGCGCGAACGCCGCCGCGTACGCAATGGCGGAACGAAGCGTCAGCCGCTTTCTTCGGGCCGCGATATCTCTGGGCGTGGCGCTTTCCACATCGTCTATCAGCGCGCGCAGGCGCTCCCCGCTTATGCTTTCAGGCACCTGGATTCGTTTATCGACCTGCCCCAACACCTTGCGCAGATATTTCATCTCGTAGTTTTGTTCGCGGTTTTCGGAATATCCGGCCAACAGAATCAACCTCTCTTGCCAGAGCATGTCTTGAAGCCTGCTCTTGGGCGTCAATCTAAATCCGGTTGTGATACGCTTAACATTTTCCGAAGCTTCGCAAGCGTCCTGTGGAGCTTCGAGCTTATCGTGCCCTGCGGCGCGGATAATATTTCGGCAATCTCCTTCGTGGTGTACCCCTGCAAAACGGAAAGCACGACAATCAGGCGCTCCTGATGGTTCAGCCTTGCCATAGCGTTCATAACGGTAATCTGCTCGGAAACATCTGCGGAAACGTCGGTTTCATCCGCAAGCATGGTGATAAACCCCTCGATGTCAAAGACGGCTTTGCCTTTTACATATTCGGCGATTTTCCGTTTACAGCGAATGGAAAGGATTTTCATCATCCACGGCTTAAAGCTTGCCGCGTCGCGCAGCTTCGTAATGCTTTTATACGCCTCGACAAACGCTTCGCTTACGGCGTCCTCCGCGTCGTGGACGTTACCCAGCGCATAATAGGCGACCTTGTATAAATCAGATGAAATCGACTGATACACCTGAGCAAAGCTATCCTTGTCGCCTTTTCTTGCGGCTTCTATCTTCTGAACGTCAATAACCACGGCACACCTACCGGTTAATCATATAGTGCCTGAATACGGCCAATCTGTTGCATGATTGTAAAAAGTTTTCTGTTTTTTCGTTCCCGCCCGGGCAGATACTATAATATCATACAACTTTTTCGCCGGCATGTCCAGCGAAAACACCTTGACAAGTCACATGGAATATGATTAAATAGAGGCAATAATCCTCAATAGCTCAGTTGGTAGAGCATGCGGCTGTTAACCGCAGGGTCGTTGGTTCGAGTCCAACTTGGGGAGCCAAATAAGTCAAATCCGAATCGCATGCCAATCATTATAGTTGGCAACGGCTTCGGATTTGTGCTTTTTTAAAATTAAAATGGAAAAGGAGAATTGCTATGGATTTTATCATCGAGCGGTTTCAAAGCCAGCCCATCGTGTATATGAGAAGAACAGGGGCTTACGGGGGTGAAAACCATAAGTTAATGGAGGCATTGAAAGAATGGGCAAATCGCAGAGGATTGCTTAAAGATAGTGTCATTTACGGAATTGCACAAGACAATGAGAATACGCCGCCGGAGGAATGCCGTTATGATGTGTGTTTAGTAGATGCCGGCAATTGTCCGGTGGATGAATCCGTCCGGCGCGGGGAAATTCCCGGCGGCAAATACGCAGTTTTTACGATTCCCCATACCGTGGAAGCGGTACAAGCATTTTGGGGGTCGATTATTCAGCTTCTACAAAAAAACAATTTACAGTTTGATATTACAAAACCTATTTTGGAACGTTATCAATACGGGTTGGTTGAAGATGGAAAATGCGAATTTTGTGTGCCAATCGCTTAAGTCTTGCCTTAGAACCTGTATTCATAACTCAAAGGACCGTTTCAGCGGGGAATTTTCCGCCGTGCCGCGTTAATTTTCTTTGGAATACATAAAGTATTCCTGCAAAAAATTGCCTTGCCCGGCAAAAAATTCGCTCGCTGCTCCGGCGCTTTTCGCTTATGAATACAGGTTCTTACATTACCGCTTCTGAAATCTTTTCCCCGGAACCAGGCACCCCGGCCCGTTTCCAATCAAATCCCCCCTGCCTGCTTTGATGAGGGCCTCCGCCGCAAGCTTATGGTTCTTCGGGTCGAAATATTGCAAAAGCGCCCGCTGCATCGCCTTTTCCCGCGCGTCCCTCGCGACGTATACGGGCTTTAGCGTCTTCGGGTCAAGCCCCGTGTAAAACATGCAGGTGGAAGATGTGCCCGGCGTGGGGTAAAAGTCCTGAACCTGCTCGGGGCGCAGCCTGTGCTTTTTTAGAAACAGCGCGAGGGTCACGGCGTCCTTTAGCGTGGAGCCGGGGTGCGACGACATCAGGTACGGGACAAGGTACTGCTTCTTGCCCGCCTTCTTTGTCGCTGCGTAAAATTTTTCGGAAAACCGCTCGAACTCCGTGATATACGGCTTGCCCATGCAGCCAAGCACCACCGGGCTGGAATGCTCCGGCGCGACCTTCAGCCGCCCGCTCACATGGTGCGCCGCAAGCTCGTTTAAAAACGGGCTTTTTTTGTCGAGGTTGATATAATCATACCGGAGCCCGCTTCTCACGAATACGGCCCTGACCTTCGGGAGCTTTCGTAACTCCCGCAGAATCGCAAGGTATTCCGAGTGGTCTGCCTCAAGGTTCGGGCACGGCTTCGGGGCGAGGCAGGCACGGTTTTTGCACATCCCCTTTTCAAGCTGCCGGCTGCATGACGGCTTTCTGAAATTCGCCGTAGCGCCCCCGACATCGTGAATATATCCCTTAAAGCGCGGGCTTTTCGTCATTTGCGTGGCTTCCGCGATGATGGAGGCGGGGTTCCTTGCCGTGATGCTCCTGCCCTGATGAAACGCAATGGAGCAAAAGGCGCACCCGCCGAAGCAGCCCCGGTTGTGCATGATGGAAAACTCCACCTCTTCAATCGCCTTGACGCCGCCCTGCGCTTCGTAGCCCGAGTGGTACATGCGCATGAACGGCATGGCGAAAACCTTGTCGAGCTCATCCGCAGAAAGGGGCGGCTGCGGCGGGTTTTGCACCAGAAACAATCCCGCGCCATGCTTTTGGACGACGGCGCGCCCGGTCACGCAATCCTGTTCCAAAAGCTGGAGCTGGTGCGCTTTCGCGTAGCTTTGCCTGTTGTCCCGCACCTTTTCATAGCTCTGGCAGCTCACGGAATTTTGCGGCAGGGCCATACCGTCCGTCAAGACGCATGTGCCCTTCACATCGGTAAGCCCGCCGATTTGTTCACCCGCGGCAAGGCGCTTCGCGATTTCTTCGGTCTGCCGCTCACCCATGCCGTAGACAAGTAAATCCGCGCCGCTCGACAGCAGAACGGAGGGCTTCACCTCGTCGTCCCAGTAATCGTAGTGCGCGAACCTTCTCAGGCTTGCCTCAAGCCCGCCGATGATAACGGGTATGCCGGGATAAACCCGCTTGATCGCCTTTGCGTACACCTCAAGCGCGCGGTCGGGGCGCGCCCCCGCCTTGTTCCCGGCGGTGTAGGCGTCGTCGCTGCGCCGTTTTTTCGCGGCGGTGTAGTTCGCGACCATCGAGTCGATGTTGCCGCCCGTCACAAAAAAACCGAGCCGCGGCCTGCCGTAACGGATGAAATCCTCGTCCGATAAGGGCTGGGATATCATCGCGACCTTAAAGCCGAGGCTTTCCAAAAGCCGCGAAATGATGGCAATGCCAAAGGACGGGTGATCGACGTACGCGTCGCCCGTCACGCATATAAAGTCGGGGGACTTCCACCCGCGCTCTATCATTTCCTGTTTTAAAAGCGGCAGAAACATTGATTCGATACCTCAGCCTGTTAAGGTTGCCGTGGGGCATTGGGGTATAAAGGCGAACTGCAAAGTATGCTTATACTCGTAGTTACAATATATTCTTCACACACAGCTTATAAGCCACAAAGCTATACCCCGCGTACATGAGCATAAGACACACGGTAAAATACCCGATGGCAGCAAACAACAGATTTCCCGCGGATAAAAAGGAATTGAGGAACTCATTTATCTGACCTGCGCAAAGTGTGAGTATGAACAGACACATTATGGCAGGTAACGTGTATTTCAGAACGATTTCCTGTTTGATTAGGCTCTTGCGTTGACGGTCTGTTTTGCCGAGATATGCCATCATGCGAAACGCGCGGCGATTCTCCTTTGCCTCGATAACTTGTCTTACGGCAAGAATTGAAAAATAGATGGCAATAAATACAATGCTCATGCAGATTTGCACAAACGACATCCATATGCCTGTTTCCCCGGGAAACAAATCTCCGGGGATATTCGGCATAATCAATCCCACTGAAAAGGTCATGACCGAAAACAGCAGACAAACGGAGAGAACCGTATTCAATAGGATGTTGGATGCAATTTTTGATAACATCTGCGCTACTAAATACAAGCGACTCCCCTGATACAGTTCGCTTCGCCTGTTTAACCGCAGCCATGCAAGCCAATGGAACGAGGCCTTATAAAACGCCCATACGCCAAGAATTAAGGAAAAAATTACAGTATTCGTGCCGAGCATCATCAAAATATCGTTGCTCCCCGTGATAAAGGAAACGAAAACCAAATCGGCGGCCACACAGACAATGCAAAAAATAGACCAGAATAGCGGATGGGGCTTCCCTTTCAATGTCTGATTTTTTCGCTCCTCTTTCATCAGATTCCCAATTTTCATTTTCTTGACCTTATACAAGCAACTCAGTAAGGAAAGCACTTGTATTGTGATAAAATACAGTAGTGAATCCCTCGCGGCTATCCCTAAAACAGCCGAAAAACTCTCTGCTATCGGAAACCATGCCCGAAGAAATGAAAGCGCCGACAGAAAACACAGGCTTCCCAATATCAATCCAATGAAAAGACCGACTAACGCCAAAAGCAAGGATTCACCAAAGAATACGGCGGCTATTCTATTCTTTTTCATCCCCAACAGGATATAGGTAGCAAATTCCTTTGCTCTGCTGCGTAGCATATAGCCGTTGATATAACTGAGCAGAGCGACCGCAACCATAGAAATAATCAGAGGCGCGGAGCTTGCTTGCAGACCGTTTTGGCTACTTGCTGCTGCTAACAGATTCGAGAACATCATAATCGCCGATAACACAATTAGGGTAGTGATATATAACAGATAGTCACTGAAGGAACGTCTGGCATTGCGGAAAGATAGTTTAGCATACATACCCGCCGCCCCCATTGATTCGAGTCTGCTCATTTAAGATTTTCCGCAAAAACGCTTGGTTATCTATAACGCCTTTTGACAGTTCCGATGCGATTTCACCATCCCGCATAAAGAGGATACGGCTACAATAACAAGCGGAAAAGGCATCGTGTGTAACCATGAGTATTGTTACACCCAATTCACGGTTTAACTGCCCGAAGGTTTCCATCAGACTTTGAGCTGATGCGGAATCTAACGCGCCTGTCGGCTCATCGGCTAAAATCAACTGCGGTTCTGCTGCCACAGCCCGCGCGCAAGCACATCGCTGCCGCTGGCCGCCGGAGACTTCGTATGGGAATTTATTCAATATGCCGTCAATGCCAAGATGGGAAGCAATCTTTTGAATGATTTTATCGATGTTCTCTTTCTTTCTTTTCTGAATTGTCAGCGCGAGGGCAATGTTTTCCCGTAGCGTCAGGGTGTCCAGTAAATTGTAATCTTGAAAAACAAAGCCGAGATTGTCTCGGCGAAAATCAGCGAGTCCGCTTTCCGACAGTTCAGCCATATCTTGATTGCCCATCAAAATGCAGCCGCCTGTTGCTGTATCGATAGTGGCAATTATATTCAGCAGTGTAGTCTTGCCGCAGCCTGACGAACCCATAATGCCCGTAAATTCTCCTTGCTCAATGGAAAAACTGACGTTCCGCAACGCATGAACGGCGTTTGAGTCGGCTCCATATTGTTTTGACGCTTCGCGTATATCAAGTATGGTTTGCATATCTGTTCCTCCGATACAACAAGAAGTTACCCGCAAACAAAAACCTGCAAAATATAAATTCTGTTCGTTCGTTCTTCAGTCCCAAAGGTCAAATCAATACCGCTTGCTCATCCCGCAGCCCTCGCCGTTATTGGGGCGCTTCTCAAACCCGAACTGCGTGTAAAACTCCTCTTTCCCCGCTATCGACATCAGGGACGCGATCGCGCCCTTCGCCGCGTTTTTCTCAACGTACCGCATGATATGCTCCATGATTTCGCGGCCTATCCCCTCGCTTTGGCGCTCCGGCTTCACCATCACGTTGCCGACGTAAAAGCTTATCACGCCGTCGCCCAGCACCCTCGCCATTCCAATCAGCTCGCCGCCGTCAAACGCGCACACGCAAAACAGTGTCGCCCAAAGGCTTTTTTCGGCGGCTTCGTCGGTAAAGGTGGGCCAGCCCACGCTTTCGCGCAGCTTCATCCATTGCTGCGCCGTAGGCAGGCGGTATTCTATCGAATAAGACAAGGCAATCACTCCCGTTCACTTGGTAATCATAACACTTTTACGGTTTTTCGTCAATTTGACTTTGCCGGTAAAAACGATTATAGTTTTACTTGAAAGTTCATTGAAACGGGTGGTTACGTGGCAAACAGGGAAAGCCGTGTCAAACGGCGGGGTTGGATTGTTTTTGTGCTTGGCTGCATCGTTGTCGCGTTTTTCGTGCTTTCGTCCATCGAGGAAAAACACGGCGGATTATCTGAACTGGCCGGATTAAACATACCGGGCACGGATATTATCCGCTCGCTTTTTGAGGACGGCGCCCACGCCTACCCTTCCGCCAAAATCGCCGGGAATATCGAAAACCCCGGCGTCACCGCGCATTTTATAGACGTCGGACAGGCAAAGGCCATCTTTATAGAGGCGCCCGGGAAAACCGTGCTGATTGACGCCGGCGAGCGCGACCAGGGCGGCACGATTGTCCGGTACCTTGTATCGCGCGGCATCCGGACGATTGATATTGTGATCGGCACCCACCCGCATTCCGACCATATCGGCGGGCTTGAGGCGGTCATCGGCGGCATGACCGTGGACAAGATCATACTCCCGAGAATCCCGGAGGAAATCACCCCCACGACGGCGACATACACCAACCTGCTTGAAGCCATCGCAAGAGCGGGCTTAAAAATCACGCCCGCAAGGCCGGGGGATGCCTACGACCTTGGCGGCGGCGCGTCCCTGACGATTTTGGCCCCCGTCAGGGATTATGATGATTTAAACGATATGTCGGTCGTATCGAAGCTTGTTTACGGTGAAATCTCCTTCCTGTTCACAGGCGACGCGACGGCACGGGCGGAGGACGATATCCTCGAAGCGGGCGCGGACGTTTCGGCAAGCGTGCTTGACATCGGGCACCACGGCAGCCACACGTCGACCTCCGAGCGGTTTTTGCTGGCGGTAAGCCCGGCGGCCGCGGCTATTTCGTGCGGCATCGACAACATGTACGGACACCCGCACAGGGACGTCGTCGCGCGGCTCAAGCAGCACGGTGTCAAGATTTACCGCACGGATATTGACGGCACGATTGTCATTTCGACAGACGGTGAAAGCCTTGGGGTAACAACCGGGAAAGGCGGCGGATGATGGGATACTTAAGCGTGGACAGGATTTATGATAATATAGCGCTTTGTGAAGATGAGAACCGGAATATCATCAAGATACCCTTGTCAAAACTGCCGGGGAACGTTCGGGAGGGCAGCGTAATCCGCTCCGTGGACGGCGTTTACGCCCTTGACGGGGACGAGGAGGCGCGCCGCCGCCGCAAAAACCGCGCGCTTTTCGACCGCCTTTCGGACACTTGACAACAAAGACCGTGCTGGAATATACTTAAGCTTGGAAAGAATTGCGCAGATTGCATTGAAAGGAAGCTGGGTTATGGCGATTTTGGTTACGGGCGGCGCCGGGTATATCGGAAGCCACACATGCGTCGAGCTTTTAAACGCGGGCAAGGAGGTTGTCGTGCTCGACAATTTCTGTAACTCCAAGCCGGAGGTCGTCGCAAAAATTGAACAGGTCGCCGGAAAGCGCGTTGTCCTTTACGAAGCGGATCTTCTCGACTGTGAAGCCGTTACAGGCATGTTCCGCGAAAATAAAATCGAAGCCGTCATCCATTTCGCGGGGCTCAAGGCCGTCGGCGAATCGGTTGAGATCCCCCTCACCTATTATCACAACAACATCACCGGCACGGTGAACCTGCTGGAGGTTATGGCGCGTTTTCACTGCAAGAAGCTTGTGTTCTCGTCGTCCGCCACCGTTTACGGTACGAACACCGACGTGCCGTTTCGCGAAACGCACCCGCTTTCCGCGACAAACCCCTACGGCAGGACAAAGCTCATGCTGGAGGAGATTATGCGCGACACCTACGTTTCCGACAACGAGTGGAGCTTTGCGCTTTTGCGTTATTTCAACCCCATCGGGGCGCATAAGAGCGGGCTTTTGGGCGAAGACCCGAACGGAATCCCGAACAACCTGCTGCCGTACGTCGCGCAGGTCGCGGCGGGCAAACTGCCATACCTGAGCGTTTACGGCGACGACTACGACACAAAGGACGGCACGGGCGTGCGCGATTACCTGCACGTGGTCGACCTTGCCGTAGGGCACTTAAACGCCTTTGACTACGTTCTGGACAATCCCGGCGCGGAAGCGTTTAACTTAGGCACAGGCCGCGGTTACAGCGTGCTTGAGATCGTAAAATCTTTTGAAAAAGCGAGCGGCGTGACGATTCCCTGCCAAATCGCGCCGCGCCGCGCAGGCGACATCGCCACATGCTACGCCGACCCACACAAGGCGAAAAAAGCGCTGGGATGGGAGGCAAAACGCGGCATAGACGAAATGTGCGAGGATTCGTGGCGGTTTACAAAACGAAACCACGGATTGGATTAGGGCCTGTTGACACTACCGCTCAACGCCCGGATTGCTTCGCAATCGTGTGAACTGCACATGAATTGCATTCATGTGCAGTTCACATATCGGCAGATTTTGCGCCAAATTGCGTTAAATTTTCTTGCAATACGCCAAGTATTACTGCAAAAATTTGCCTTATTTGACATAAAATCCGCTCTATATCTAGGCATTTCGGATAGTGTCAACAAGCCCTAGATTCTTTGACATTAAAAGCAAGGGGAAGCAACGCATATGCTTCGAATACTGAAAAAAGCATTCCGTTTCATGTTCAGCAGGCTGTTATTGGTGGCAATCATGCTTGCTGTTCAGATCGCGCTGCTCGTTACCTTGATTATTTTATTCAGCCTCTCAGCGATATACATGCACCTTGTGCTCACCCTTTTCAGCTTTGCCGCCGTGGCGTTCGTCGTCTCAAACAATGAAAACCCGTCATATAAGCTCACGTGGATTATCGTCATCCTCACCTTTCCCCTGACCGGCTGGGTATTTTACCTGATGTTCGGCAACAAGCGGATGCCCGTAAAATTGCAGAAGCGAATAGATTCGGCGCTTGAGGACACAAAGCTGCACATGCCGTCCAATTACCTTGCGGAGGATCGCCTGTTAAGCTTAGGGGAAGACAGGGCCGCCCAAAGCATGTATATTTACAACATGGCGGGAAACCCTTCCTTTGAAAACACGTCGTCAAAGTATTTCCCGACGGGCGAGCTGATGTATAACCAGATTTTAAAGGAGCTTGAAACTGCCCGGGAATTTATATTCCTTGAGTTTTTTATCATCAGGCCCGGCGGCATGTGGGATTCCATATTCGGGATATTAAAGCAAAAGGCGGCGGCAGGCGTCGATGTCTGCCTGATATACGACGACATCGGCTGCATCAACACCATGACGCGACGCCACGTCAAGGAGATACGCGACGCGGGCATCCGCTTTTGCGTATTCAACCCGTTTCGCCCCCGGGTTTCTATGATTATGAACTACCGCGACCACCGCAAGCTGATTGTCATTGACGGCAAAACCGCATTTTGCGGCGGGATTAACATCGCGGATGAATACATCAACCTGTATGAGCGGTTCGGCCACTGGAAGGACACCGGCGTAATGTTAAAGGGCGAGGCCGTATGGCCGCTTACCTTTATGTTCCTGCAAATGTGGCAGTTTACGACAGACGAGCATGTTGACTTCAACAGCTACTGGAACCACGACTGCGCGGAGGAATCCGACGGGCTTGTGCAGCCGTTCGGCGACAGCCCGCTCGACAGGTATAACGTCACCGAAACCGCGTATCTGAACATTATTTACCGCGCGAAAAGGTACGTCTATATCACCACGCCGTACCTTATCATCGGCAACGAAATGATGTACGCGCTGTGTTCCGCGGCGCAGTCGGGCGTCGACGTCCGCATTATCACCCCGTATATCTACGATAAATGGTATGTTCACCTGTTGACGCAGTCGCATTACCCGCAGCTTATCAAAGCCGGCGTTAAGATTTACGAATACCTTCCCGGCTTCATGCACGGCAAGATGTTTCTTTCCGACGACGAGGTCTGCATGGTCGGCACCTGCAATATGGATTTCAGGAGCCTTTACCTTCATTTTGAGTGCAGCGTGGCGTTTTACCAGTCGTCGCTGATTTCGGACGTGAAAAAGGATATGCTCGACTGCCAGCAGTTATCCCGCGCGATAACGCTTGACGATACGAGGCCCATACCGGTTTATAAAAGGATCGTCCGCTCGTTTTTAAAGATTTTCGCCCCGTTGATGTAGTGTCAACAGACCCTAGTACCGCGTTAAAACAAAACAACGCATAAAAAAGCCAGAGGAACGACACCTAATAAAGGGGTGTCAGAAATGCCAAAGAAAAAGTACGCAGTAAAACTAAGCG
>Ga0099364_10006370_pt1 | contig 17204 bp, 16 predicted proteins | sample TergutTh196P3_FD_73070 | JGI IMG/M metagenome (GOLD analysis project Ga0099364, IMG submission 73070) | Microcerotermes parvus P3 segment gut microbial communities from Pointe-Noire, Republic of the Congo - Th196 P3 | ecosystem: Host-associated > Arthropoda: Insects > Digestive system > Gut ... | reverse complement strand
GGCTGGAAGGACCGGACTTCAACGTAATAATCGAGTTCAAGAAAGCCCGAAAAGACACCGACGATTTGGAAGAACTGGCAGTCAAGGCAATCGAGCAGATAGACAATAGGAAATATTATGCGAAGTTCCCCACAACCGTACCGCTGTATAAGGTCGGCATCGGGTGCTACAAGACGGAGTGCCATGTGACAACCGTGCTTCATGATATGTAATCGGTAGTTTGTTACAAGTCACTCCTCCTCCAAACCTTCGTCATTACGAGCCGCAGCGAAGTAATCCAGTCTCTTTGCGTCGATTTAGAGGTCTACTTCCGGATTGCCGCGTCGCTAAAGTCTCGCAAGCTTGACTTTAGCTCCTCGCAAAGACGAAACTATGTTATTTTGCGTTCATTCCTATTCATCTGTGACCTGTAAGGGTAGTTTCCGGAAAATCCGGAAAACCGGAAATCCCTCTGTACAATTACATGTCATGCATGTATACTCAATAGCATAAACAATAACTCTACTATAGAAAATGGAGGGCAGCTTAATGTCATCAAAAGAAAAATACTTCTCGCTCGATTATAATTGCACACCTTCCGACTTGCGCATTGAACCCAAAGACGCCATAACTCCAATCCTCTGCTTAGATGAAACCGCAATCGAGGGCACAATGTATTATCAAGCAGATTGGTTAATGAAACCATTTACGCAACAAGGAATGGTCATTAACGAATCCGACAAACTAATGGTATTTCTAGGCACAGACCCGGACGACCACGAGAACCTTGGCGCGGAAATCGAAATCTGGCTTGAAAATGACAAGCTCACGCTGACGGAGACTTGCATTGTCTTCGTGCCAAAAGGAACGGCGCATGGTAAAATGGTAGCGAAAAACGTGACAAGGCCACTCATTCACTACTTCTGCCTGCTAAACTCAGGAACGCTGGAAGAAGAACCTGCCAGAGCGATAATCCCGGCCGGAACATTTGCAGACCACATGGTCACAAAGTACGCTCCCGTTGACGGGTTTCTGCCACCGGCTCCTGAAGGATTTCTCACAAGACTCTTATGGATCGATGGTTTGAAACTGGACGGTGCTCCATATATGGAAGCTGTGAGATTTCACACAGCAAACGATGAAGGTCCTGAGAACCACACTCACGATTTCGATGAACTAATCGGTTTCCTCGGTATGGACCCTGATGCGCCCGATGATCTGCATGGGATTGTGACATTGCTTGTCGATGGTGAGACTGTTGAATTTACGAAGAGCTGCGTTGTATACATCCCTCGCGATGTAACACACAGCCCCATTCTTGTTCCCAGACTTGATCAGTCAATTATTCATTTTTCCGGCGGCAATGGCGGAGACTATGCCAGGCGTGATAAAGACAACAAGGAGTCTTTCAGAGGAGTGGACATTCCCGGCGAGAGTATTGATCCCGGATATTTAGCAGATACTCGCGGCTGAGATGAAAGATAGTATGTAACAAAAATTATTCCTCATCAACTGCCGTTATAGATGTTTCACTGATTTCGATTTGCACGAGCGCTCTTCTGATTCGCACCTGGTCATATTGGATTTCCACAGCATCAGATCGCTCTCGTAGCTGCTGTTCGGCGCGTTCTCGCTCAGTATGAGCACGTGCTATGTCTATCTCGTCCGGCCATTCGGCTTCGCTTGTCAAAACCGTTACCACATTATCTCTGACCGATGCGATACCTCCATAAATAGCTATCATACGTTCACTGTCATCGTCATCTATCATTCTCAACGCGCCATATTTCAAGACAGCAGAATAAGGAGCATGACCGGGTAGTACACCCCAATCCCCGGTCAGACATCTCATAACCACCATACTGACATCTTCGTCAACTTTTGTTGTAAAAGGTGTCAGTATTTTTAACCTAATCTTTTTATCATTCAATGATTGTACCTTCTCACGACATCATCAATAGTTCCCGCATTCAAAAACATGCCTTCGGGAATATCATCATACATCCCATCGACGATACCGGCAAATCCGCGTACAGTTTCATCAATAGTGACATAAGCTCCGGGAACGGAAGTGAACTTCTCAGCAACAAAGAAAGGCTGAGAAAGGAATCTTTGCACTTTTCTGGCTCGATTTACAATCTTCTTGTCGCTTTCAGGCAACTCATCAACACCTAAAATCGCAATAATATCCTGCAAATCAGTATATCGTTGCAAGATGCTCTGTACCGCTCGTGCCGTTCTATAGTGCTCATTGCCAATTATATTACGCTCTAGTATGCGAGAAGTCGATTCCAGCGGTGATATCGCGGGATATATGCCAAGCTCAACAATATCACGTGACAGAACCGTCGTTGCATCGAGATGCGCAAACGTAGCTGCGGTAGCGGGGTCCGTGAAATCATCTGCCGGAACATATATTGCTTGCACCGAAGTAATTGAACCCAAATGAGTCGAGGTAATACGTTCTTGAAAACTTCCGATTTCATTTGCCAATGTTGGTTGATACCCGACCGCGCTCGGCACTCTGCCTAATAGCGCGGAAACCTCTGAACCGGCTTGGATGAACCTGAATATGTTGTCAATAAAAAGCAATACATCCTGCCTCGAGACATCCCGGAAGTACTCTGCGATAGTCAATCCTGTTAGCCCAACGCGCATTCTTGCTCCCGGAGGTTCATTCATCTGGCCAAATATGAGCGATGCTTTGTTTATTACGCCTGATCTTGTCATGTCGTTATATAGATCGTTGCCTTCGCGAGTACGTTCTCCTACTCCTGCGAAAACTGAGTAACCGCCATGTTCATAGGCGATGTTCCGAATCAGTTCCATTATCAGAACTGTTTTCCCTACCCCGGCCCCGCCAAACAATCCGATTTTTCCGCCTTTTGAATATGGGCATAACAAGTCGATTGCTTTTATGCCGGTCTCAAGTATCTCCGTTGATGTTGCTTGCTCAGCAACGCCGGGTACCGGACGATGGATCGACCAGCGCTCCTGTGCATCGGGTTCCGGTTTGTTGTCTATCGCTTTTCCAAGCACATTTAGCATCCGCCCCAGCGTTTCTTCGCCAACCGGGACATTAATGGGGCTCCCGGTGTCAATTGCTTCCATGCCTCTTACCAGTCCATCTGTTTCATGCATGGATATACATCGCACCGTGTTGTTCCCCAGATGCTGCATTACTTCCAGCACTATAACTTCATCGCCATTTTTTATTTCAATGGCGTTGTACAACGCGGGCAGGTTGCCCTGAAAACGGATGTCCAGCACTGCTCCGATAATTTGTAGTACAATCCCTTTGCTCGCTGATTTCAATATGCAATCTCCTCGTGTCTATTCGGTCCTTCAGGACCTTTCGCTCAAAACACGCTTTTTTTCCTCTCAGACTAGCAATCTCCTCGTCCCTACTGCCAGCCTGAAATAATCTCATTAATCTCCTGTGTGATAGCCGCCTGCCGTTTACGATTATAACTAAGTGTCAGCTTATCAATAATATCAGTAGCATTATTAACGGCAGCATCCATGCTCAACATACGAGCAGCATTTTCGCAAGCAATTGACTCAAGCATGGATGCATACACAAATGTATTTAAAAACGCCGGAATAGCATGATCCATGAAAGATACTACACCTTGATCATACTCCATTGGCCTGCATGACTCATTAAAATCAAAACCAACCTCAACCGGTATCAATCTCTTGACTCTCGGAGAATGAACGAACGCCGACTCAAACTCAGTGTAAACAACATAAACTTCATCTACATCACCTGATAAGTACAGATTTCGTAAAAAGTGGCTAATTCTCACAGCATCTTCATAGAAAGCCGTCTCGAGCATATTGCTAAAATCATGGTGTACGATTGTTTGCTTGAGCATATAGTGCTCATACGCCTTGACTCCAATCGTAACAAGCAAGTTCTCCTTGCCATATTCGCGCATATGCCTATTTGCAGCATCAAGAACACCGGAATTATAGCTCCCGCACATACCTCGATTTCCAGCGATCACCATATATGCAACTTTATTAACCTCTCGCGATGAGATTAAGCTGTTATCCATTATTAGTCCGACAGGCTCAATGCCGCCAAGCGTATTCTCCGTCTCTGATAAAAATCCTCTCGCATGTTCCAAGCGTACCTTACAGTTTTGCAGTTTTGAAGCAGCGACCATATCAAGAGCTCGCATGATTTTCTTAGTGGTTTTTACGCTTTCCAGTCTTCGCTTGATAAGTTTATTCGAGGGCATCTATATCTACTCCTATGATGTTCCAAAGGTTCTCTTGAACTCTTCAACAACAGCGTGGATTCTCACCTCAAGCTCTTCGGAAATCTCATCGCTTATACGTATCTCGTCCGTTATATCACTATACTTATTGTCAACAAACGATAGAAACTCCCTCTCAAATCTCCTCACTAAAGCAACCGAAATATCAGACAACAACTCACGAGTCAAAACAAACAATATCAAAACCTGTTTCTCAACCGGCATTGGGCGATACTGAGGCTGCTTGAGCATTTCAACTATTCTCTCCCCATGATGCAATCGCCTGAGCGTGTCTTTGCTCAAATCAGACCCGAACTGCACAAAAGCGGCCAGCTCTCGATATTGAGCGAGTTCAATGCGCAGCGGTCCTGAAATCTTTTTCATCGCATCAACCTGAGCCGCTCCTCCGACACGTGATACCGAGAAACCGGGATTAATCGCAGGACGAATGCCGTCATTAAAGAGCTCAGTTTCCAGATATATCTGACCGTCTGTTATAGATATTACATTTGTAGAAATATATCCTGAAATATCTCCCTCGAGTGTTTCTACTATTGGCAGGGCTGTGATCGACCCACCGCCAAGCTCATCGCTCATGCATGCAGCGCGTTCAAGCAACTGCGAATGAATGTAGAATATATCGCCGGGATATGCTTCTCTGCCGGGAGGCCTACGGAGCAACAAGCTGATAGCGCGATATGCAACGGCATGTTTTGACAAATCGTCATATATTATTAGTACATCTCTACCCGCATCCATCCATTCCTCTGCAATCGCGCAACCGACATAAGGCGCGATGTATTGTTGTGATGCTGAGTCTCCAGCAGTTGCAGCGACAATAGTTGTATATTTCATGGCATCGTTAGCTTCAAGCGTTTTTGCTATACGTGCTATGGTTGATGCTTTCTGCCCAATTGCAACATACACGCAAAGCACATCTTTATCTTTTTGGTTAATTATCGCATCAATGCATATCGATGTCTTGCCCGTCTGTCTGTCGCCGATTATCAGTTCTCTTTGCCCGCGTCCGATCGGTACCATAACATCAATTGCTTTAATGCCGGTCTGTAAAGGCATGCTGACTTCCTTACGTTCTATGACACTTGGCGCCGTATTCATTATTCTGCGAGAACAATCTGAATCAATATCTCCCTTGTCGTCGATTGGTCTTCCAATCGCATTAACTATTCGCCCGAGCATGGCATCTCCAACAACCACCTCAGAAGGGCTGCCTGTTCCATAGACGATATCGCCCGCTTTTACGTTGGAATCAAACCCCAGTATTGCAGCACCGATATTGTCAGTTTCCAAGTTCAATACGATTGCTCTTTCCCCGGATGCAAACGTTAATAGCTCACCGCTCATCGCACTAGGTAAACCTTCTATGCGAGCAATGCCGTCCCCGACTTGAGTTACGGTTCCCGCTTCGGCTATACCGGGTTTAATCGTATATGATTTTATATGCTCATTTATCTCTTTGCTAATATCTGCAAGGCTTATACTCATGAGATCCCTCTCATAATGCTTTCTTTCATATCGCCTATTGCTCTTTTTATTGAATGGTCAATTATGATACCATCGACATATATCAGAAGTCCTCCGATTATGTCCGTATTCACTTCCACCCTACAGACGATGTCTTTGTTCAATTTCCTTCTCAGCAAGCTCTCAAGCGCTTCAAGCTGCTGATCGTTCATTTTCACAGCGGTAATTACTCTCGCTTCTACCGGTTTTTCGATAAGTTTCATAAGGCGTTCTCCATCTCAGATAATGACTCCAGGAATAATCTATCCAGAGTCTCATCATCAATTGAAAGCGCAACAATTTTCTCAGCCATGTTAGTTGCGATGCTGATGACATATTGCTTCAACTCTGCGTCTGCACGCTCGCGGTTTCTTTGAATTTCTTCATCCGCAAGAGCCTTCATTGCAGTAATTTCCTTATTCGCATCGATGAGTATCTTATCACTCATAACTGTCGCTTTAGACCTGGTATCTTCGAGCAACACGCTTCGTTCAAGTTCAAAGTCAATCAATTTTTGCTTGTATTCCTCTATGAGTTGCTCTGCATTGATCCTTGTCTCTTCCGCTGAACAAATCTGGCCTTCGATTTTCTCAGTACGTGCTTTCAGGAATTTTCGTACCGGTTTATATAGGATAAAACGCAGCAAAACAGCAAGTATTGCCAGATTCAGCAATTGCACGCAAATACTGATTACCGTTTGAGAATCAAGAGAAAACAAAGGCCTTTCGAGAGCGGACGCAACGAGCATTATTGATCCGTTGCCAATGGACATAATAATCAAATCCCTTCACTGATGCCGCTCACGACATATATTGCAGATAAATCGGTATAAACGGGTTTGCGAAAAGTAATATGATTGCAATGAGGAGCCCATATATAGCCTGAGTTTCTGCCATTGCCAATGATATAAACATTGTCGTTGTAACCGTGCTTGCTGTTTCCGGCTGGCGCGATATCGATTCAATAGCGGTTACAGCGATTTTTGCCTGTCCGAATACTGTAACAATACCATTGGACAACGCAAGCACAATCGCAAGATAAGAAAATCCAATTACACTAGCTAATCCTTCCATTAAATATCCTCCTATTATTAAATGATTTATCGTGATAGTGGTATCATCGCGGCGACTGTCATTCTGAACGAAGTGAAGAATCTTTCTAACCATGACTGCATCAAAGTAAGATTCTTCGGTCGCAAGCTTCTTCAGAATGACAATGCAGTAGTTTTTGCTTACTGTAATAAAGAAATACCCTATGCTTCCGGTGATGCGGCGTTACGAATAAATGACATACTGAGAATGCAAAATATGTACGTTTGCAATGACCCGATTAGTATGTCGAAATAAATGTGCAGCGGCACAGGAATTACAAAACGAATATAAGCAGTATTATATATAATCGTCATCAGAATGAGTCCTGACAAAACGTTGCCGAATAACCTGAAACTGAGAGATACCGGTCTTGCGAGTTCACTTATGATATTTAGCGGAAGAAACAGGAAAATCGGTTTAAGGAAACTTTTCAAATACTCCTTACCGCGAAATCTGATAGCCATCAACTGAATCAGAAAGAATGTGCAAAGTGATAATGCTATTGTGGTGGACCATTCCGCAGTCGGCGAGCGTAATCCGAAAACTCCGCTGATATTTGAAAAGAATACAAAGAGTATTATCATGAAAAACCATGGTCCCAGTACCGATAGTCTTTCTCCTGCAACATTAATGACAAAATTATTGACTATCTCAATAAGCGATTCAATAGCGTTTTGGTAGCCGGTAGGGATTTCCTTAAACCTATTTAGTAGTATACGCGCAATTATGGCAAAGAGAACTAAACCTCCCATAATTATCCATGTGTTCACTATGGTCTGCGTAATACATATTTCCATACCAAATAGATTGAGTATCCATATTATTTTATTGTTGAAACTCATATGCTTTCCTCCCGGGGCAGTGGGGGTGTAGGTTATACCTGCCTCATTGACAATGTTGCCGCTTGGAATGACAGTATTCCGGCTGCTGCACTATATGTATTAACGAATGGAACGAACACCGCTACGACGAATAGAGCTCCCGTTATTACAAATCTGAAAAGATGCTGCACACGGATATAATTACCAACGGACTCAGTATCCATGTCGGCAGCTTTGTTTACCGTTCGCTCAATCATCAGAATTTTTACTATGCTAATTGCCGCTCCAAACAACGCTCCAAATAGAACCGGCAAAAATGCTGTCTTTCCCATTATTGCAAGCACAGCGCCAACTATTGTGATGATAACTACACAAATTATGATGACTAATATCATTCTTTTGACCAATGCTGACATCATAGTAACAACCAAGATGCTCTTTGGAAAAGCACAAAACCCATAACATAACTTAGCCAAGATGCTTCCCGTCGTGTGCCTTGTTTCCTATTTTTCATTTCTGAATTCTCATTTCTGAATTGCTTATGCTCTCTCTCATCGCGGTCTTAATCCGTCTCCTTCGTTTCTGTTTCTGTTTCTGTTTCTGTCTCTTTGGAATCATCCGGCATCGCTATTGATATCTGTGTTTTCATTATGGCTCGAAATGCAGCAACTACACCAAGCAGTGAAAAAATAACCAATAACCAAGGTGATGTTCCTATGACCCTGTCTAGCGTTCGTCCTATCAGCACTCCAACAATTATACATGAGGCAATCGTTATTCCAATATGAGTCATTGACGATACCGCCGCAACGATATTGCTTTTTGGCTTTTTTGCGCTGCTCATATATAATACCTCGCTAAATTACCAGCGACTCCCCAACAGACCTGATGACTTGCAATGACTATTATTTTCACACACTCATAGTATTATACAATCTGTAATGTGTCAACAATAATCACAATTCCAGCCTGATAAGCTCCATATAGGAGGACCTATCAGACGATCAGGATTGAACTCAGCCGTAATTATTTTCGACTCATATGGCATAAGCATCAGATAATTATCACTATAAAACACCGGCAAAACATCGCAGCAATTATGTGATGACAGACGGACTCTCACACCCAAAGCAGGGGTATGACCGTTACTTATCTCCAAAACAAAAATGAAATTACCATTGTCCGAAATCGTTTCCGAAATGGCAGACAACTTAACATTCGCACGTTGCATATGCGCAAGAGCACGATAATCCTGATATGCAGCACTATTATGCCAATATATATTTTCACCAAGAATATCGCCATTAGCCGTTTTCAATACAATCCTGAGAAAGACTATATCAGAATCAGATGATGAAAAATCCATTTTATCAATCACAACACCATAAGCATCGGGCATCAAGTGTGCAGTAGCGATATCTTTATTGAGAACCATATTACCATTAATATCATATAATACGATTGTCGTAACAACATCATCATATGAGTAAGGTGTTGAATTGGCAAGCATAATGCTATTATCACGCGGATCGAAAACAACACGAGTCGGTTGACAACCGGCTTTAACACCATAATAACCACCATTGCAATCAAGAAACCAATCATACGTCTGCCACATTAGCGATGGCCAGGACGATTGACTCATCCACATCAAAAGACCCCCAGTACGCCTTGCCGCCAGCGCATCGAACAAACCCCGATGATTGTCATAGTTAATCATTTGCGCCGCATTCATAAACTCCTCAAAAGACCAAACATCCCCCGCATTCTTGCACATAATCGCAATATCAGCCTTATACTTTTGATAAACAGGGTCGTCATCGGATGGACTCTGACCTTGAACATTATCCTGAGGAATCTCAAAATCCCCACCAAGATAATTTTGCAACGCATACATATAAGTATTAGCAGGACCGTTCATGTGATATGTCCAGTCGTGAAGCGCCCAAACTTCGTTTATTGGCCAGAGATTCTCTGGTTTTAGAAACTTCTCCAAGCTCTCTTTTGTCGGAACATTAGGAATGCCGCGCTCACTTCTCAGAACGGATGATGACACATCGTCGAAATACTGCTTTATGCCTCCATCCCCTCCCGGCATAGCAAGAGAATAACCACCCCCGCTCCCAACGGGCAGCGACGCTGAATCAGGAAAATAAAGACGAGTGCCATCAAGCCTACTCGTAATATCCAAAAGCACTGCATTTATTTCATCACCGGGAGTGCTCTCATTGCGCCCACAATACATAGCCAGCGATGGATGGCTGCGGACTCTGCGAACTTTATCAGCACCATTCTCGAGAAACAAATCTATGTCATTCGGCTCCGGCCCGTCTACGGGATTAGCGAGCCAAAAATCATCCCATATTAGCAGTCCATATTTATCGCAAGCATCATAGAATCCACGATGATTTGTCATGCCTACCCAGTTTCGTATCATGGTCATATTAGCATCCCGATGCAATCTAACCTTGTCATCGAGTTTTTCCGCATTGTCGCGCTTGAGCCCATCATCCAGTCCCCAATTCCCTCCTTTGGCGACAATCCTGACCCCATTGCAATAGAGTGTCATCATGCCTCCGTCAATCGGATAATCGAAACGCCGCACCCCAAAATTAAAGGTTTTTTCATCACTGGTTTCATCATTTATCTGCAATGCAACAGTAGCAGTATATAGGAACTGTTCACCATATGTGTTAGGCCACCATAAACGCGGATTATCGATAGATATAGGTATCTCGATGCTTATTGTTTCTCCCGGTGTTGCTGTGAAGACATGGAAAAACTCTATATTTCCCGGAGTAATCATTCCTGATAATGCTAACTCAGCATTGTCTTCGCCATAATGTTTGACTTCCGTGCGGAAAATAAGCTCCGCTCTGGACGGATCAAGCGTAAAATGATGCTCTGCACTCTGCTCGACCTCAGTTGGACTCTCAGAATAAACACGCAACTCGCGAACTCTTGTATCAACTTTTCTTCCATTTAGCTCTCTTTGTTTAATTACCGTAAACCGCAAATATCTATATGATTGCGGTGCGAATATTGGCGTATCGACAATACCGCGATCAAGGAAAGTCAGATCTAATGGCACAATTGCAGTTCCGCCTTGAATAGTGTCTGCCGTAGCGTGTCCTTTTATATATCCGTTGCCCGTATTTGGCTCCGCATTAAGCTTTTCGAACCATTTTACATCGATCTCTCCTCCCGGGAAAGCATCGAAGCTAATCCAGCTTGAACCATCCACCGAACCTTCCAGCAAAAATATCTCCGGGTGACGGGACTCAATATCAGCAGCCGCTCCTCCGGTCTCGCTGCCCCATATAAACGTCGCAGAGCCAAGTATCATTGATTTACCAAAATCAACAGTAAACCCTTCACCTTCACAACCACTCCAGTCTGTAAATGGTGATTTTTCTCCGTTTATTTCAACATCGGGAAGGTTAATAAGGTTCTTTGCCAACAATGTCTTGTCTTCATAATTATCCCGCATACTGTCTTCGAGCATGTGCAAGCGTGTTTCAATCCAAGGATCAACAAGTTGAGCAGCTCCGCAAATCTTTATAGAAACATCGCCATATATCCCAATGTTCCGACCGCGAATAGTAGGTAACCAATCCCATCCTACCGATGCATGAATAGTCGGATTATCAGCACCAAGCAACCCGCCATTCGGTCCCGGTCCGTATGCTAGACCTTGTGTCGTCACTTTACCCGGCGTGACGTTTTTATAGATTAGCACCGCAAGAGCATTTTCTTTCTTATAATTCACAAGCTCCGTGACATCAAACTTTGCGCGTATGAATGCTCCTTCAATCGAGTGTTGTCGATGAGGGAACGTATTTTCCAGGAATGAACCATTAAAGTAGACATCTGCTTTCCAGTTTATCGATTCAAAACATAGGAATACACGCTGTCCTGTTTGAATAGCCGGTATGAGAAAGTGGTTTCGATACAGGAAGTCCGCTGTGAAATAAGCTTCCGATATCTGGAATTGCCAATCGTCATAGTTAGGGTCGGGTATCGCTCCTTGGTTTAGGTATGATACCAGCGCCGTCGCGGGCACAGTCGCTGGTAGCCATAATGAGTCGTCATAGCTACTGCGCGATATTTCCTCACCGGACACTCCTACTTCTGCGGCTCTACATATTTTCCAATTGTCTCCCGAGACATTTATCTCATTTTCATAAGTGCAAATTCCAAACACTTCGACTTTATGAATAATATATTCATTGCCGGAACAAGCTGTACATAAAATCCGCACATACTTTGCTTCGCAGTTCATTGTCGTAATGATAACCTCTCCCAACGCTTTTTCATGAACAGCAACAGTTGACCATTCATTTGCATCGTTTGAGATTTGCACTTGATATGCAATCGCATATGTCACTCCCCAGTGAATGCTGATATATTTGATGTCAGCAATAGACATTAAATCAATATATATCCACTCCTCAGCATTACCCGCACTAATCCATGGCATGTCTGAGTCGGATGTCACAAGGTGTGCTGTGTTATCATAATTCGCTGCGCTGGAATGGTATGCTGCTTTGTATCGGGCGATATTTTTATACATGGTACTATTCCTTAATGCACTATATACTAAATGAATATGCTGTTTTGTGGTTATATACCTCACCTGCTCGTAAAATGCACGATGGGAATGCCGGGTGATTTACTGCATCAGGCCATCCTTGCGTCTCAAGACAGAGTCCGGAACGCTTTAAATACTTCGCATTATTTTTTCCTATCCCATCGGCAATAAAATTCCCGCTATAAAATTGAATGCCGGGTTGCGTGGTATGGCAAGTCATTTTTAGTCCGCCGGATTCAAGAACAGCAACAGGTTTGAAATCGAGCTCAGTTTCCTGAGTTAGCACATAATTATGGTCATACCCATTCCCGAGCACAATCTGGGAATGCTCATTCATCATACCCGCTCCGACTGACTTTGCTTCTCTGAGGTCAAATGGAGTACCTGTTACATCAAGTAACTCCCCTGTTGGGATGAGTCGCTCATCGACAGGAGTGATATAGTCAGCCAGGATCTGAATAGTGTGATTTTCTATACTGCCTGAATTATGACCTTCCAGATTGAAGTAACAGTGGTTTGTTAAGCTGATTGGTGTGTCGGTATCGCTTTTTGCGGTATATTCTATTGTCAACGTGTCCTTATCAACTGAGTATCGGACTTTAACTGTCATGTTTCCGGGAAACCCACACTCCATGTCCGGGCTGTTCAGGCTAAGAACGAGCGCATCCGACTCGGTATTCGCTGTCCAGATTTTCTTATCAAATCCGTTTAATCCACCATGCAGGCAGTTCGGTCCGTCGTTCACATCGACTTTGTACTTCCTGTCGTTGAGCGAAAATACAGCATTTCCAATTCGATTCCCTACCCTGCCGATGAGTGCTCCCATATAACAGCTCTGGTTTTCATACCCTGCCATATCGTCGTAACCTAACGCAACATCACGGAGTTCATTATTAACAGGAACGAACAGACTGCGGATTATCCCGCCATATGTCAGAATTTCTACACTGATTCCACCATTACATAATGTATAGCAATCAACATTTTCACCTTTATTTGTATACCCAAATGAACGCTTTTCAACAATCATTTCTTTTTACCTTTCAGATTTTGATTCTGCTAGTACTTTCGTCAACGTCTTTGCGAGGAGCCAAAGGCGACGCGGCAATCCATACTCTCGTATCCGTAAGGATGCTACGACTTTCAAACGATTAAGACAGAAAGAAGGGAGAGTATCCCTGTCTTTCTGTCTTTTGCAGATATAAAATCGCCGATATGCGGTTATCTTTTTACGCCTGAATAGTTCTCACGTGAGCGAATGTATAGTTCTTCTCTAAAAGCCGGGGTGATACCCCAACCATTGAGGTATGACGGTTTATCTGGATTACAAAACTTATCTGCATACTCTCTCGCTGCTGCGCGATGCTCTTCTTCCGGTGCCTCGGGATCCGGTACTACAGGAACAACACCAATGAGAATCTTATCGCCATAAAGCTCATAAATCTTATGAGTATCATTCATATGCTGCCCGGCCCAAGCATCCCAACCAGCCTCTATCATATTCGGAACTTGCTTGAGAATCTGACCGCAACTATGCAACTCGCAGAGTTTGCCTTTTGAGTGGATGAAATCCGTAACTCTTCTCATATGCGGCACTATCATCTCCAAAGCAACAGCCGGAGAGAAGAATGTCTCTTTCTGGCTGCCCCAGTCGTCGTGGATTACGAAACCATCGAGTTTTGGGAAGTATGTCAGGAATTTATCAAATATCTTGATGTAGAGGTCGGTAATGCTTGTAAGCAGTTCAGTCGTAGCGTCTTTCTGATCTTCGTCAAATAACGCCATGAGCGCTCCCTCAAAGTCAAGGAACGTAATTATACGCTCAAACCAACCTGTTTGGAACCAGCAGACATTATAAACGTCTGACTCAAGATATGTATCGTTGTTTTCTTTTGCAGCACCTTCCCAATCCCAAGAGTCGATATCGGGGAATACCACCTTCTCACGCCATTCATTTGCATCTTCCATGAGCGGTTTACCGGGACGCACGATTGAACCGCCCGCTGACGGGACATACTCCCAATCAATGCTGAACATATCGAATCCGCCGCCTGAGTTTATGTCAAATGGTTTTTCTTCTGCCACGAATGCTCTGGCTACGTTGTCCGGGAGCAATCTCGGTGCAAAGAGTTTGCTTTCGACTCCCATACCCATTATTTGCCAGATAGGTTTTCTCTTAAACGCTGCAATAAACGCTTCTTTTGGACTAACCGGGAAACTGTAGATGGGGGTTGGCGGTCCGCCAAATCGTCCCGGTATTTCTCTAACAACCGTCAATTCCTTTGGGTCAAACGCTGGTACTGCCATTTTGTTACCTCCTGATAATTTTCTATACCTATTATACAAGTAAAACCACAAACGGTCAATCAGAAAAATGATATGATTACGATGATTATGCGTTCGTATCCAGCCATTTTACTGCAGCATCGGCGACGATTGACAACGTATTTGGCATAAAAGGACTGGACAACCCCGCATCACTGACTAAATCGGAAAAAGTCTTTGTCCCCGCAAGACCGACGAAACGTCGATACTTAGCCCAAGCCAGATCATGATTCGCCTGATCTTCAGCCCAGAATTCCAGTGCAATCGTCTGAGCGAGACAATAATCGATATAATAGAAAGGACGCTCATATATATGCCCCTGCGCTTGCCAGCGCCGACCCTCGCCATAAAATGGAAATCCCTCAAGATCAAGATATGGCCGATAAATTCCCTCCAGCTCCAGCCACAACTCATTACGCTCCGAGGGGGTCATATCAGGTTTCTCATACACGCGATGCTGAAAATCATCGACCATCGTACCATACGGGATGAATGTCAAAACCCCGGACAAATGGCTATAATGGTATTTTTGTGTAGAAGCTCCGAAGAACCCATCCATCCAAGGCCAGGTGAAAAACTCCATGCTCATCGAATGAACCTCTGCGGTCTCATATGAGTAGTTATTCAAATCAGACGGATAAATGCCGCGCGACACATAATCCGCAAAAGCATGACCGGCCTCATGCGTCAGAACATCTATATCACCGGACGTACCATTAAAATTCGCGAAAATAAACGGGGACTCGAACTCTTTGATCGACGCACAATACCCGCCTGATGTTTTCCCCGGTCTAGTCAAAACATCAAATAGCTCGTTTTCAAGCATGAACTCCATGAACTCCGCAGTATCATCCGAGAGTTCGCAATACATTGTCTTTCCATGTGCGAAGATATCATCAGTTGTACCAATTGGTTTTGCGTTTCCATCCGGATGCTCAAATGGGTCATCGTATATCTTAATCGTATCGACACCAATGCGCTCCGCTTGCTCCGCCTTAAGTCGTTTCACTACGGGTACAATATGCGAAACAACCCCTTCTCGAAACTTTGCAACCATATCTTTGTTATAACATAAACGCTGCATACGATAATAACCAAGCTGAATATAATTGTCGAAACCCAGTTTCACAGCCATCGCGGTCCGAACCTTGACCAATTCGTCATATAAGTTATCAAGGCGTTCAGCATGGCTCATAAACCACTCTGCACGAGCTCGCATGGAAGCCTCGCGGATAGTTCTGTCGGGGTTTTCGTGGTATGGAGTCAGTTGCGCGAGCGTCAATGTCTTCCCGTCAAATTCAATCTGAGCCGATGCAATAAGCTCGTCATATTCTGTTGCCAGACGGTTCTCTTCCTGCATCTCAGGAACAATCTCAGGGCTGAACGTCTTCAATGACATCTCAGCTCTATCAAAAATAAGCGTCCCCCATGCGTTTTCAAAATCGCTCCTATATGGACAGGATAGGAGCGCGATTTTTATCTGTTGGCTTACTTCTGCTAGTTTTGGCACGGTTTCGTTCATATATTCCTTTTCCGCTTTATAGAACTCATCGGTCGTATCAAGCGAGTTTCTGATATATGCAAGCGTAAACATGGAATCAATGTGGTTTGAGAAAACATCAATCTCCTTGTATGCCGAAAAGCATTCATCAGCGTTTTTTGCTTCTTGAAAGGCTCTCAAAAGTGCTTTCAGCTTATCGTTGGTTTCTACAAACTCAGGCCTTATGTATGGCATCTGTGAAAATTTCATATTGTTGTTTCCTCGTTCCTTTTATTTCTTAAGTATAAATATATCAGCTTTACTGTTACTGCGCAACTGTCTTTATTTTTATATGCAAAACACGAGGTTTCCCTCGTGTTTGCTTTTGTGTTGGCGAATACCTATTTTTCCGGGCCGTCACCAGCCAAGTATCGTCGGCACTGATGAGCTTAACTTCCGTGTTCGGAATGGGAACGGGTGGATCCTCACCGTAATCAACACCAACTGCACGCCGACTTCGTCGGCGAATGTAGAATGAAGAATGTAGAATGTAGAATAAATATATTCATAATTCTTAACTCTTAATTCTTAATTGCGCGGCTTTGCTGCGCGTTTCTGCGCCCTGAAAACCGAACAATGACATTGTATGAATGGCAAGGCTGTTGCCTGCATAGCGCCGCTTTGCGGCGAATGTAGAATGAAGAATGTAGAATGTAGAATGTAGAATAATCATATTCTTAATTCTTAACTCTTAATTCTTAATTCGCGTCCTCGGCGCGTAAGATCAAGCCCTCGGGTGATTAGTACCGGTCAGCTCAACACGTTGCCGTGCGTACACCCCCGGCCTATCTACGACGTAGTCTCCGTCGACCCTTACTCCATATAGGATGGGAGAACTTATCTCAAGGGGAGTTTCACGCTTAGATGCTTTCAGCGTTTATCTCGTCCGCACTTAGCTACCCAGCCATGCCGTTGGCACGACAACTGGTGCACCAGAGGTGCGTCCATCCCGGTCCTCTCGTACTAAGGACAGCTCCCTTCAATTCTCCTCCGCCCGCAACAGATAGGGACCGAACTGTCTCACGACGTTCTGAACCCAGCTCGCGTGCCGCTTTAATTGGCGAACAG
>Ga0099364_10006369_pt1 | contig 17209 bp, 14 predicted proteins | sample TergutTh196P3_FD_73070 | JGI IMG/M metagenome (GOLD analysis project Ga0099364, IMG submission 73070) | Microcerotermes parvus P3 segment gut microbial communities from Pointe-Noire, Republic of the Congo - Th196 P3 | ecosystem: Host-associated > Arthropoda: Insects > Digestive system > Gut ... | reverse complement strand
CGGGAGAAAATAAACATCATTACACTCGCCACACCTATCAACAACAGAAGCGCCATCAATGAAAAAATTGCACAACCACATATTATTCGATGAATCATTGAGCAAACTCTTTCTTAAACCATTGGGCACCTCTAATAATCGCATTCTATCCGGTTAATTCGTCGTGTCAAGCATCCGTACACAAATTTTCTCAAAAATCGGTACTTTTTTCAAAAAACCAACACTTTTCATCACGCCAACGCCCAAAATGGAAACTTCAGCGCGCACCGCTCCCCTCATTGCACAGGTTGCCCCGTTGATAAGGGCGTTGAGTTGGGGCAGACCTTAAAATTGCTGGGACGTTGAGTTGATAGATTTTGTCGAGTTGTGTTTCGACATCGAAGAACGAAGGAGGATGGCGGTGCATAAAAAGTGAATGAAAAAAGGAGTATCCGAAAAGAATACTCCATTTACAAATCTTGTCGAGGGAAGGGTATTTTTAGAGGTGCCCTAACAAAACACCTCAGTAGCATCGGAGCATACAAAACTCTAACCTCATTTACCTCATTTTGACGTGTGTAAAATGAGGTAAATGAGGTTGGTTTTTATAGCGCACTCTGTCTATTGAGGTTGTTTTGTTTGTTGTCAATGAGGTGAAAATGAGGTTGTCTTTATGCATTATCGTAACAAGCCGTTGACGGAGGAGCAGAAGTTATTTAATCGGGTGAGGTCGGGTGTTCGTTGTCGAGTGGAGCATGTCTTTGGTTCGATGAAGATGCGAATGGGCGACGAGACGTTACGTAGTATTGGTTTTGGTCGTGCGCGATTTTGGATAGGCATGCGTAATTTGGTGTACAATATGTGTCGCTTTGTGAGTTTGAAGTGTCCGCAACCTGCGAAATGAGGGAAAGGTGCTCGCAGATGTTGTCATTTTGGGCGTTGGCGTGATGCACAGTGCTGGTTTTTTGAAAAAAGTATCGATTTTTGAGAAAATTTGTGTACGGATGCTCGACACGACGAATCAATCGGATAGAATGCGATTATTAGAGGTGCCCGAATGGTAGAATCGTGGGACACGGGATCGCAAAAGTTTGGTGTTTTTGTCTCACGCAAAGGCACAAAGTTCACAAAGGGGTGTGGACTGCCGGACATCCCTTTGTGCTCTTGGTGAGAAACAACCCCTTTGAAAACAAATGCCCCACTTTGGCGTTCATGAATCAATATCGGGCGGACACGACAGAGCCGTTTTGGCGGCTGCCGAGTCGGGGTTCGCCTGCGTGCAAATCTTCTCCAAAAACAGTTCGCAATGGAAAGCCGCGCCGCTCGCCGAAGAAGCAGGGCAACGATTCCGGCAGACTCTACGAGACCAAAATATAAAATTTCCGCTCGTTCACGATTCCTATCTGATCAACTTGGCATCGGGAAAGGACGATTTACGGCTGAAGTCCATTGCGGCGTTTGCCGATGAGATGGAACGCACGGCGATATTGGGAATTCCCCAGATCGTGATGCACCCCGGCAGTCCGACGGGAGACGAATCCCAAAACGCCGAAGAGAACGGACTGCGGCGAATTGCCCAAGCGTTCGACACGATTTTTGAGCAGTCGAAAACTTCGGTAGAAGTATTGTTAGAAACAACGGCGGGACAGGGATCGCATCTCGGTTGGAAGTTTGAGCACTTGGCGCGGATTATCGAACTTTCGTCTTATCCAGACCGGTTCGGCGTGTGTGTCGATACGTGTCATATCACAGCGGCGGGCTATTCGCTGACCACTCCGAAAGAATACGAATCAACGTTCGAACAGTTTGACAAAATCGTTGGTCTGGACAGATTGAAGGCGTTTCATTTGAACGACAGTGTGAAGGGAATCGGCAGCAGAGTGGATCGGCATGCCCACATCGGGCATGGCGCATTGGGTTTGGAGCCGTTCCGTTTTTTGGTGAATGATGTCCGGTTCGCCCAGTTGCCGATGTATTTGGAAACGCCGAAAGGTACGGTCGAACAGGACGGCAAGACTCACGACTGGGACGTGGTCAATCTGCGGACGTTGAAGAGCCTATTGGAGTGAGTAACGATCCGATTGCGGCTCTGCTATAACCGGGTATAATTGTTTCATGACGCTTTTTTCCCGAATTGTCATCATCGGAGTCGGTCTGATCGGCGGATCACTAGGACTCGCCCTCAAAAAACGCCGGTTAACCCACTGCGTCGTCGGTGTCGATCACAACGCAGAACGCTTACAAACCGCCCTGCGATTGGGAGTCGTTGATAAAATCACCTCTAACTTTGAAGAGGGAATTAACGCAGGAATAGACACCGCACCGGAAAACGCCCAACCTGACACGGGGGCATACAATCCATCGTCGCTCCCCGCCGCAGAATTGATCATCGTTGCCACGCCCGTGTCGCTCATTGCCAAGCATGTGCAACAGGCAGCGTCGGCTGTGCAAACTACTTTCAACTACCGAAACGTTTTAATTACCGATGTCGGCAGCACCAAAGAAATGATTTGCAACCGGCTTGAACATACTACGTTGCCGAATGACTGCCGATTCATCGGTTCGCATCCCATAGCGGGCAAGGAAAAGAGCGGTGTGGAATATGCCGATGCGGATATATTTGAAAACAAACTTGCAGTCATCACTCCCACCGCCTCGGCACGTGATCGAGACATCGGTACGCTTGTCCGGTTTTGGCGTTCGCTGGGTTCGCTCACGGCAAGTATGTCTCCGGTTGAACATGATCGAACGCTTGCCCGAACGAGTCATTTACCTCATCTCTTGAGTGCGCTGCTGGCGGATCGGTTACACTTGCCGGACGCAAAATATATGGGAACTGGTTATCACAGTACGACGCGTCTTGCATCGGGACTGCCGGAACTATGGCGGGACATTGTTTCTCAAAATGCAGAGGCGATTTTGGAGGCGATTCGGGATTATGAAACGGCACTTCGGGACCTGCGTGAAAAGATCGAGCGCAACGATTGGGAAGCCGTTGCTCAATTTCTTGAGAACGCAAAAAGGAATCGGGACACGCTGGCGGTGCCGTAGAGCGCCGGGACATGTTGGCTGTTGGCAACTAAAGAGTCGGGAATGCAACACAGCAGACGGCACGATCCCCGTGTTCCCTTGACTTGCATCTTTTTTGGCGACAGGGTACAATGCGGTTACACTCTTTTTTCTTCACCTCCAACTATGAATCGTCGTAATTTCGTCAAGGCAACCGTTCTTGGTGCCACTATGGCAACCGCCGCTGGGATGCCTGCGTTTCCCGCTCACGCCGCCGAACAGTTGCCGCCCCTAGTAAAAAAACGGGAAATACCAACCGGAACCATCGCCGGTATTACGTTCAGCCGAATGATGCTCGGCGGAAATCTGTTGACACACTACACCCATTCCAGAGATTTGCGTTACGTCTATAATCTGGCAGCGCACTACAACACGCCGGAGAAAATCTACGAGACGATGCGCATCGCCGAGGAGCATGGCATCAACACGGTCGTCATTCACACGGCAAAGGGTGTACTGGACGGTTTGAAAGAGTACAAGAAACAGGGTGGAACGATCCAGACGATCATCTGTTCGACTGCCCCGATCAACGAAGACATGGCGGATTACACCCAATCGTGTCAAGCGTGCGTCGATGCCGGAGTCGACGCACTGTACCTTTGGGGCGTTCAAGCAGACCAGTTGGTCGGCAGACAACCGGAACTCATTAGAAAAGCAGTCAACACGATGCGGTCCTTCGACGTTCCCGTCGGCGTAGCGGCGCATCAACTCAACGTCATTGAGTATTGCGAACAGGAAAAGATCAGGAACGACTTTTATATCAAGACGTTTCATCATCACAATTACCCGAGCGCAAAGTTGAATCACGATTCTTCGTGGTGCGACAATCCAGAGAATGTCGCTGAAGTAATGGCTAAAGTCGAGAAACCTTGGATTGCGTTCAAAATCATGGCAGCCGGAGCGATTCCGCCGAAAAACGCCTTGGATTACGTGTTTTCCAACGGTGCCGACTTTGTCATCTTTGGAATGTTCGACTTCGAAATCGACGAAGACACCCGACTCCTGAACGAAGTATTCACACAAGAGAACGTCAAAAACCGGCAACGAAAATGGTTCGGATGACTTGCATCCCTTTTGTGAAGGGGTACAATGCGCCTGTATCTGCTTTCCTTTTTTCCTACCCCCAACCATGAATCGTCGTAATTTTGTCAAATCGAGTGTTCTGGCGGCATCGATGGCGGCCACCGCAGGAATGACCTCCACCGGCAGCGATGCCCTCGGAAATGAACCGCTACCGCCGACGAAAAAAAGGGAAATACCCTCTGGCACCATCGCCGGTCTGACCTTCAGCCGCATGATGCTTGGCGGAAATCTGATCGGTCATTACACACACTCCCGTGACCTGCGTTACGTTTACAATCTGGCGGCGCACTACAATACGCCGGAAAAAATCTACGAAACAATGCGCGTCGCGGAGGAACATGGCATCAACACACTTGTCATCCACTTCGGCAGGGATGTGCTGAAATTCCTGAATGAGTTCAAAAAACGAGGCGGAACGATGCAATGTGTCATGTGCCCGCTCGCCCCGATCACTGAGGACCTGGCGGAGTACACCCAACAGTGTCGGGAAGCCGTTGATGCCGGTGTTGAGTCTCTTTACCTTTGGGGCGTTCACGCAGATGAACTGGTCGAAAAGCGCCCCGAAATGATCAGAAGGACCGTCAGCACGATGAAATCGTTCGATGTCCCCGTCGGCATCGCGGCTCACCAACTCAATGTCATTGAGTACTGCGAACGGGAAAAAATCAGAAACGATTATTATCTCAAAACGTTTCACCATCACAACTATCCGAGCGCAACCCTAAATTACGACTCGTCATGGTGCGACGATCCCGAAAAACACATCGAAGTGTTTTCAGAAATCGCAAAGCCCTGGATCGCTTACAAAGTCATGGCTGCCGGAGCGATTCCGCCGAAAGATGCCTTGAATTACACCTTTTCCCATGGAGCCGACTTCGTCGTCTTCGGGATGTTCGATTTTGAAATCGATGAAGATACCCGCCTCCTCAATGAAGTCCTGACACAAGAGAACGTCAAAAACCGGCAACGAAAATGGTACGCATAAAATGTAAACATGAAGGGTAACGTGAAAATATTGCCTTGGCGGTAAAATTTTAACGCTGAACAAACAGAGCCCGTATTGGTAGACACGGCGTTTTCGGTCTCACGCCGGAGTTTCCACTCCGGGCTCTGTGAACTTTTATCCGCCGGGTAAGTCCTGTCGAAAAATACAATTTGAACCCGTTTGCAGTAGCCAGCCTGCTTACGGTGCGACTCCGCCGACTGTTGCCGACTCGCTTGCTCAACGACTTGCCAAAAAACGAAAAAAACGTAGAATGGACAGCCGTAATGTTCGACAAAGATCAAGTCAAGCCCGTTCTCATTCTGATCTATACCATTTTGGCAGCATCGGTTTGGAAATGTTGTTCTTTCCCCCGCTTTGCGTCAGAACCGGAACTCGCCGACTTTTGGGCAGGGGCGGCTCCACTCTTTGTTGCGCTGGTTTTATTCGGACTGATTCCTATGGGAATCGTAAAATGGGGCTTTCGAGAGCGGTTAGCCGACTACGGTTTGCGTTTCGGAATCGCTCACCGTACCCTTCGCACTTTTTTGCTGGCGACACCGGTAATCGTCGTGATTGCAGTACTGACAGGACACAATCCCGCATTTTACGAGGTCTATCCGCTCAATGAAACGATTCGACCACAACACACGAAGATCGGCATTGACCTCTTTGTGATTCATTCGATCTGCTATCTCGGATACTATTTCGGCTGGGAGTTTTTGTTTCGAGGCTTTGTACAGCAGGGACTTTCGGGGCGGTGCGGTGTTCCGACGGCAGTGCTTGTCCAAACAACGGCTTCGTCAATGTTGCATTATGGTCATCCTTCCGTTGAGGTTTTCGGAGCAATCGTTGCCGGGATCGTTTGGGGATTCTTTGTCTATCGGACAAGGTCTATCCTGTCTGGATTCGGACAGCATGCGCTCCTTGGGATCGTCTTGGACTGGGTACTGATTTTTGAAAGAACGTGAAGTACACCATGAACGGCATAAAAAGATTACCGAGGTCGTTTCATTGTAAAACGTGAAACTCGGTCATACTTCTTCCCAATGTATCCGAAGCGTTTTGCCCGTTAAAGGATGAATCCAATCAGGGGCAATGTCCTGAGCAGGAGCGAGAACGAATTGCCGATGCAGCATTTCAGGATGCGGTATTGTAAGCATCGGCAACTCGACGACGCGATCCCCATAGAGCAAAATGTCGATGTCCAATGTTCTCGCTCCCCAACGCTCAAACCGGACACGTCCGAAGTCAGTTTCGATTTTTTGAAGGATTGTGAGCAACTTTTCCGGCGATGCGTCCGTTTGAATAATTCCTGCCGTATTGATGTACATCGGTTGTCCTGCCGGTCCGCCGACCGGTTCGGTTTCGTAAAAAGGACTCAAGCGAATCGTTATAATGTCTGCTGTTTGTCCCAAAACGTGCCAGGCATCGTCAAGTGTTTGGTGCCGATTGCCCAAATTGGAACCGAAAGAGAGCAGGACGGAAAACATGATTTTGTTGGGGCAATAACGTGTATTTTTGCCAAATTTTCCTGTTTAGACGTTCGGATTTTGCCGATAGTAGGGATTAGACGGATTGTACCTATTTTTAGGAATTTTACAATGATCAGGGTCATTTTTTTGGTAATCTTGGCGGTTTGGTTCGTTTGGGTAGTCGAAATTCAAGCCCAACCAGTGATCGAGGCAACCAAGGTAGTGCGGTTTCACGACAAAATCGGCAGAAATAGTCCCATTCCTATCGTGAAATGTATTGATTTGGAACAACAAGGGCAACTCCTCGCCCTCGGTGGAGACGATCACGTCGTGCGACTCTTGAACACAATGACGGGAACGTTCGTCGCCCAATTGCGGGAACACCGGGAAGCGGTACGAGGCGTGACATTCAGTCCCGATGCTACCCGACTGGCAACCGTTGCCCAGGACGGTCAGATCCATTTCTGGAACGTCCGGGATGGAAAACTTCTTCGCTCTTTGACCGAACCGGCACGGGGAACGCGGCGTATCTGCTTTCGACCTGACGGCATGCAATTTGCCGTCTGTGGTTTCGACCGCAATGTCCGCATTTACGATTCGGCAACCTATACATTGATTGCTGCACTTCCTGCTCACGACACGAACAACGAAGCCGTTGCTTATTCTTCCGATGGTTCGCTGTTGGCGGTCGGCGGTCGGACGGGCGTTGTCCGTATCTGGCGGACTTCCGATCATCGGCACTTGACGGACATCGAAGGAGATGGTCGCCGGGTTCGTGCTATTGCGTACAGTCCTGATGGGACACTGCTCGCCACGGGCGGAGAGGGTCCCTTTATTATGCTTTGGAATCCGCAAGACGGAAAACTGGTGCGTATCTTTGACGAACGACCGGGCAAGACGTTTGCGTTGGTCTTTTGCGGCAATGATGTTTTAGCATCTGGCGAGAGCGACAACATGGTTCGTCTTTGGAATCCAGAGACGGGAGAGCAGACGGCGATTCTTTCGGGACACACCGGCACAATTACGACGATGACTTACGATCCGAAAGAGCGGGAACTTGTTACCGGCAGTTTTGATGCGTCCGTTCGATTTTGGAGTTTGCCCAATGCGGCGATGTCAGTAATGCCGGTATTGCCGCCGACATCGTTGCCGCCGACCTCCTTTTCCGAAGCACCCACGCAGTTGACGCTGTAAGGCTTGTGCCACTAAAGCGTATCCCGAATGGGGCTGGACAAAATCGTCATTCCGGCGCAGACCGGAGTAACGATTTTGGGTTGTGCAACAGGTCTGTTCTTATCTGATCCTCATCGCTTCTTCGACAATTTTGGCTTCCTCAACAGTGTTAATGCCGAGAGATTCAATCGGTTTCAACACGGGCAGAGCAACGACCCGCTTGCCCTGCGACTTCATAATTGCCGGCGTGTCCGTAATGTAGTATTCCCTTTGTGCATTGTCCGTCCGCAGATGCGTCAACGCTGCCAACAAGTCCGGGGTGTGGAAAACATAGTAACTCATGTTGACTTCCGTGATCTTTTTTTGCTCCGGCGAAGCATCCTTTTCTTCGATGATTCCCTGAAATTCTCCCTGATCGTCCCGAAGGATACGTCCCAGTCCTTCGGGATTCTCTTTAAGGGCGGTTCCCAAAATACACGAAGGACGCAGATCAATAGATTCGTTTTGATAAGCCTCGAACAGTTTCCGAATGGAATCGGTCTGAACCATCGGGGAGTCTCCGGCGATGACCAAAACGGAATCTTTGTGCGGTCTCAAATTTTCATGGCAAGTCATCACGGCATGACCGGTTCCGAGTTGTTCGGTCTGCTCGACGAACTCCAAGTTTTGGCGATGGGACAGCGTTTCCCTGACCAATTCACTTCGGTAGCCGACAACAACAAGAATCTTGTCCACACCTGCTTGCTCCAGCACGTCGAGAACGTATTCGATCATAGGACGTTCCAGAATGGGATAGAGAACTTTCGGCAGTTCCGATTTCATGCGGGTTCCTTTACCCGCCGCCATGACAACAGCGTATTTCATTGTGTTATAAATTTCGTGGACTTCTCAAAAGCGAACTATACTGTAAACAGGATCAAATGGGACGTTTTTTTCCTTGCGCCCTTTGCGGTTACTGCCTTGGCGGTAAAATTTTAACGTTGAACAAACAGAGCCCGTATCGGTAGATACGGATTCGATCCACCGGAGTTTCCACTCCGGGCTCTGTGAATTGCCGGGCTCTGTGCCAGATTCCTTTGTGAACACCAGGAACGGTCCGGTCGCTCCGCTCCCGGCTTTCATTTTTTGCTCAAAATTTTCCGGCGAAAGTCTAATGTTCCTTCGCATCGATCCAGGACATCAATTTTCGGAGCCGACGACCGACTTCTTCGATTTGATGTTCCCGCTGAATAGCACGCATCCGCTTGAATTGCGGTGCGCCGACCTTGTTTTCGAGTAGCCACTCTTTGGCAAAATGACCATTCTGTATTTCGGTCAGGATTCTCTTCATTTCGGCTTTCGTTTCGTCCGTAACAATGCGGGGACCGCGTGTATAGTCGCCGAACTCCGCCGTGTTCGAGACACTGTACCGCATGTAATTCAAGCCCCCCTGGTAGAACAAGTCCACGATGAGTTTGAGTTCATGCATACACTCAAAATATGCCATCTCCGGTTGATAACCCGCCTCGACCAGCGTTTCATACGCTGCTTGAACGAGTGCCGACACGCCGCCGCACAAGACGACCTGTTCGCCGAATAAGTCGGTTTCCGTCTCCTCTTTGAAAGTCGTTTCGATCACCCCGCCGCGCGTTCCGCCGATTCCTTTGGCATACGCAAGCCCTATTTTGCGTTCCTTGTCGCCTGCTCCTTCGCCGAGAGCAATCAAACACGGTACGCCGCCGTTTTTAACAAATTCGCTCCGAACGAGATGACCGGGTCCTTTCGGGGCAATCAAAATGGCGACAACGCCTTCCGGCATGTTAAACTGACCATAGTGGACATTGAAGCCGTGTGTTGCGACGATGATGCTCCCTTTCGAGAGATTCGGTCGAATTTGCGTCTCGAAAATGCCCGCTTGGATCTCGTCCGGTAGGGTCAAAACGATGATGTTGGCTTGCTTGACCGCTTCTTCGGTAGAGAGAGGGGTGAATTTGTCCTTGACGGCGAGTTCGTAGTTGGGGGAACCTTTGACTTCGGCAACGACGACATCGCAACCGCTGTCCCGAAGGTTTTGGGCGTGAGCGTGTCCCTGCGAGCCGTAGCCGAGGATGGCAATTTTTTTGCCTTTGAGTTCAGAAAGGTCTGCGTCTTTATCGTAGTAGGTTGTTGCTGCCATTGAAACTGTGGAAACGTTGAAGGAATGAAATGCCGTGTCAAAAAAGCGGCTGTCAAGTTACGGGTATCCATTCTATCACTTTTTCGTTAATGGTGTAGTACCCGAAGGATTGGTCTTTGCGGCGGAGTACCGGCTAAATGCTACCGCAGTGCACGTAAAATTGCCGAACCCCAAAAACGTCCTAACACATCGGCACCGCGTTCGTTCAGAGGAATGTGAAATGTGCCGGGTTTCCGTTCTGTAAACACCTTTTCGGCATTTGCCCGGAAATAATGAAACGCATAAACATCACCGAGAAAAACACGTCCCTTCGCCGTTGAGTGCGAATAGAAACCGACCAATGTTTTGAGTTCCAGAAAATAAGCCTGCAAGCGGATTTGTTCGGCAGACGGATACCCCATCGGACGGTGAAGCACAACCTTTGCCGTTGGATAATCGGTCAAAAGTTTGTCAACGATGGCTTTCATATTTTGGCGATACTCTTCCGGTGAAATCGGCGGTTGCTTCGCACTATCGTTCGCACCAAGCATAATAGAAAAGATCGATTCGGTGTCTTCCCTTTGTTTGAAGTGATCAGCAACATTCTTAATGTGTTCATATTGTTCTCCATTGGGGGAGAGATCAAAAGTCGTGCCGGTATTGGAAGAAAAACCTGATGGGGGGATGTCGTCATTTCCGTCGTTGGCAGCCAAAAAATGAAAACAACGGAGCGGTACTTCGTTCAACTTAATGTTGTCGCCGATTAAAATAAGAGCCCGTTTTTTCGGTGCTTCTGAATAATCCCGAATTGCAATTCCCTGTTCGGCAAAGCGAGGATCGTCAAAGAGTCCCATCGCCTTGCGGTTGGTGTACAGTGCCGCAAGGTTCGGCTTTTGCCGGTTTTTGTCCTGCTCGTCAAGGACTTCCTTAAATGCTTTCGCCCAAATGGCGTAACCGGCATCGTTCAGGTGCAATCGATCGGCGACAAACAAGTCCTCGCGCACCTTGCCGTCTTCCCCTTTCATTGGGGTAATGATGTCGATGTAAAACAGTCCCTTAACCTTTTCGGAGAGTTCTTTGACCTTGGCACAAAGTTCGTCGCCGGTTGCCCAAAATCTTTCCCGGGCAGGAGCGTGAGTGGTCGAAACAAAGTAAATCTCGGCTGCCGGGTTTTCGTTCCAAGTTCGAGCGATGTAATACTTGAAATTGTTGAAGACCGTTTCGGCGTTTGCACCGCCAGCGATGTCGTTGGTTCCGCAGAATATCACGATTCTCGCCGGTTGGGCGGGCAGGTGAATCCATTCGATCACCCGCAAATTATCGGGAAAGGTCGAACCGCCGAATCCGCGATTGACCGCTCCGTAGTCGGCAAAGGTTTCTTCGAGGTTTCTCCATCCGGCAAAGGAGGAACTGCCGACAAAGAGTGTGCAACCCGGCACCGGCGGGTTGTCGATTGCCCGATAAGCGTAAGACCGGACGGCATCCTCGAACCTCCACGTTGTTTGGGCAACGAGAGTGTGCGTGAAACAAAATAGAACGGCAAATAGTAGGATGATTTTGTTTTTCATAGAGCGAAAATAATGAAGTTTGAAAGCGGCGACTGTACCGTCGGCAGTATAGACTTGTTTCCGGTCTATTTGTCCATTTCGTCGATATACCGTTTGAGGCGTTCGAGTTCGTTGGTAACGGAACGCAGACGGAGCATATTGTCGACGCGTTTGAGGAGTTCAAATTTGTTGACCGGCTTGCTCAAGTAATCATCGCAACCTGCGTTCACTGCCCGCTCAATGTCGCCGAGTTCGCTTAATGCCGAGACCATAAGGATCATGATTCCTTTCGTTTTCGGATCGGACTTCAATTTTTCGCAGACTTCAAATCCGCTCAATTTCGGCATCATGATGTCGAGCAGGATCAGATCGGGAGCGAACGATTTGACTTTTTCCAATGTTTCTGCGCCGTCTCCTGCCGTTTCGATTTCGTAATCGCATCCTGCCAAATAGGCATCGAGCAGTTCGACATTCGGCACATTATCGTCGGCAATAAGGATTTTTGAAGGCATCGTACTTCGGTACACAAATCAGCGTTGCATGTCATGATACCCTAATTCGTGCCGTTCGGCAAGAGAGAGGTTTTTCCCAGAACGCATCAAACAAACGAAATATACTGTGAACGGCATGCACTTGTCCCATTTGTGTCCGTTTACGGTATGGTGAACAATTAACGGTATGTACTGGAAACGGCTGGAAAATGCCCTTTATCGACAAGATTTGCAGGATCAGATCATCGTATCTCGTCCGACAAACGGAATTCTATTTCATAATTTTTGATGAACTCTATTTCTTCTTTCGTTAGACCGTACAGTTCGTACACCAATGTGTCAATCTTATCGTCAACGTTCTCGGCGTTCAATCGTCGAGCTAGCAGTTGCGATAAACGTTCATTCATTGCATCCGAAACTTGCAGTATCGGTAATTGTACTACAAATGATCGGATATATCTTGCAGTGCCCTCACCCAAGTCAGAGGCTATTTTGGGAAAATACCATTTTATGAGTTTGGAATTGAGTATCCCTACTATGTAGTGCGGCGCACCAATAATCATCGAACACGTATTAAGAAGAAAGAATTCTTCTTTTACGTTGACAAAGGAAGGTTCCGTTGCAATATCTGTCCAAACGATTTTATCTTCGGAAAATTTTTTCCAGTACGCGACGGCATCTTGTAATTGAAACCATTTATTTTTTGCCTTCTTTCTCGCGCCGGGCTGTCCCGTCGTTTCCAGTTTTTCGATGCCGTAATCAGTCAAATAATCTTTGACGGCAGGATACTCGTTAATGTCGTATCCCCTCACCGGCAGGGTGGCAATGAGCCACTGATCGGCAAATTGATAGTGATAACGTCTAATATCCCGTCCACGCAACAGAGGGCGAATGAGTTTTTCTGTTCGGACTCGCTCCTCGCCGGTTTTGCAATTCCGCAGTATCGCTTCCCGTTTGACTCCGTCTATGACGAAGGCTTCATTACGACCGGTACAGATTCCTATGTAGGTGCAGATATTCCAGTCTTTCAATGGCACGCCGACATTTTCGATTTTTGCTTTGATGCGCTGCTCTATCGGCGATAGGATGATCCAAGCAGAGCCGCAATCTTTAGATTGCGCAAAACGTGCTGCGCAATCTAAAGATTGCGGCTCTGCTTCAGTTTTCAGTTCACTTACATCTCTTATAATCCGCGCTGCCGTTTGATGTTGATTTTCCTCCTTCGCAAAGAGCAAAATGTTCACATCAACCGTTGCCGACTCGAAAATTTTTGTACCCGCAAAGTCAAGCAACAAAAGAGGATTCGTCTTCTCCGCAAATAACTTTCTCATCTTTTCGCCGTAGCCCGCTCTCATCCACTTGTTCGATGTAATAAAACAAAGATGTCCCCCCTCTTTCAACAGTTGCCAGCCGCGCTCGTAAAATAAACAATAGATGTTTCCATATCCGGTATATGTTTCGTAACCTTGATCGGCATAAAGTTTGCTTAACGTTCGACCATCTGCCCGCAACATCCGATACGGCGGATTGCCGATGACAATGTCGAAACCGCCTTGCTTGAAAACGTGCAAAAATTCTTTTTGCCAACAAAATTCTGTTTCAAGCAACGAATCACCACTTCGGATATTTTTGTCAAGATCGAGGAAACAATCTTTGCCCTCCGAACACCTCATCGACAGGCAATACTTTGTTATTTTCACTGCCAATGGATCAATGTCAACGCCGAAGATATTATCGGTCAATATGTTATGTCGTTTTTTCAATGTCAATTTACCCAAACATTTTTCGTGCCAGTCGAGTAAAAATTGATAGACTCTCAGCAAAAAGATACCGCCGCCGCATGCGGGGTCAACGATTTTTATTTTGGTAATTTCGTCGGGTGTCTTCCCTTTCAAAAGTGCGCTAAGCGAGTGTTCGACCATGTAGTCCACGATGAGCGGCGGCGTGTAATAAATGCCGCCTTCTTTTCGGGCTTCTTTGGCAAGAATCGATTCATAATATGTACCAAGGTCTTCCGGTCGCATGTTAAAAACTGTCCTTTTTGTTCGACAGGATGGACAGGATTCACGGGATAGAAGGCATTCTAATCTTATCCCGTAAATCCTGTCAAAAAAAACACCCGTTTGCAGTAGACTATTTCCCATCCAGCGTTACCCAAAACGGATGCAGGCGGTCGCCGCGTTTTCGGACATCTTCCAGCATAACTTCAATGTCCGGCTCGATGATTCCGTTCGGCGGATGATAACGCCTGTCGTTCACCGTTACCGTCGCCCTCGCCCTGAAATCAATCATATCCGGTGTAAGAGAAACAATTAAATGGGCAACGCGCGGTCTTGTTGTTATCGAAACGGCATTCGTTGCCCGATATAAATTGGACTCCACCGTAGCCGCTGGGGGAGCACCTCTTGCCGGAAAATCAATCGGGTCCAGCATGTTTCTCGGCATGTCTGCTGGCAAATTCGGCATATCCACCCACCAAAAAAAGGAATCCCAAGGACGCATCGTTTCGACCTTGAACGAAGAGGGCACCGGATTACGTTGCCGTGATCTCATCCATTCGAGAACGTGAAGTATCTCTTCGTAAAAACTTTCCATTCCCCGACCGATGTATTGAACCGCCGTTACATCGCCATGATTGGATTGGGCTTGTAGATACCGGTTCAATATCAACGCATTGGCAGCCCATTTACGTCTTGTTCCGGTTCCTTCCCCCTCCATTTCTCCCCAAATCAGATAGAGCGGCACATGGCGAACCGCCGACCGGTAGGCTTCAATGTATTTAGACGCAACGGCACTAAAAATAATTGCCCCCGCCCACAAATCAGGATGGGCAAGCGCAATATCCCACGCTGCCGTGCCGCCGATGCCGTGTCCCGATATGAACACTTTGTCCGTGTTCACACTGAACCGGCGGAAGGCATCATTCAGGGAATAGAGCACCGCCGCATGGGAAAAGATGGAAAAATCGTATTCCTGCAATCGGGTTTCCGGCGGATTCCATTCCGGGGCGATGACAATATAGCCGTGCCTACCGGCGTGCCCTGCCCACCAATCCAGTTGCGCATCGGACGTTTGCGGCGGTCCATTCAGCGAAACAACCATCGGATAGCGTTGATAAGGATTGTACTCGGGAGGAAGTTGCACGGAGTATCGGATTTCCGGCGTACTGCGCGCCCGGGGCGTGCCGGTGGCAATAAGCGGATTCGGGACGGTGAAGCGGTAATAACCGGGACGATCAGGATCGCTTTCCGGCAAGTCCGAAAAGGGCGGCTTCATCGTTGCCAAAATCCCCGCGATCAGGTCGGGACGAGACGTTTCCAAGTTTTTGAGTGCCTCTAAAATTCTCTGCCGTAGCAAAAAGTCGTGTCCGCTACGAAGGTAGTCGGTAATCAACTGTTCCGTTTCGGGAAGCGCAACGGCAACAGCAAGCCGACTGTTGTTTGCATCGGCACCGGCATACCAACCGGTGATCCCGATGGCTAATTTTTCGGTTGCAGAAAGTTGCGGGTCCCCCGCATAAAGTTGAAACGTATCCAAACGCCGCAAGGTCAAATAATTCAATTCCTTTTCGATTGCCGCAATGATCGGCAAAATCTTTTCGTTTTTTTCCGACTCCGGCAGTTGCTCGTAAAGTTCCGTGAATGCCGCGATAATATCTTTACATTGCTGATCCGTTTCTTCAAATTCCTGCAACATCCGCCGGACGGGTTCCAGTTGCCGCTCCGGCAGGTCTGGGTCTTGCTCCAAATGGGCAACGGCTGCTCGGGCAAATAGATATTGACCATTTTCCCATCGAAATTTGACTTCGTTAAGAATCTGTTCATACTTCGCTTGCCGAATTCTGATGAACTGCGCACGATACTGTTGCTGTACTTCGGGAGAATCTTTCCAATCCTGCATGATTGATTCCAGTTCCGCGTCGGCACTGCCGTATAATTTCCCGCCGAAATAAAAATTAACAAGTTTGATTCGATCTTCGATATTTTGCGGTTCGATGAGGTTCATCAAAATCGGTGTCAGTTGCTCCCGGGGAATCGCGTTGGTAGCGATCCGCATATTCCATAATACCGGCTTGTTGTTGGCACGTAGGCTGGTAACACGAATATAGTACGGATTGAGTTCCACGATGGCTTGTTCGACGAGTTCCATACCGCCTGGAAAACGGACTTCCAGCAGACGGCGACCAAACATGTTGAAAGGAGTCCTATTGGAATATGAGCCGGGAATGACATATTCTCTGCCGTCAAGATTAGCACTCTGACCGGTTCTGAACGTTTCGGGACGAATGGGGGTCTCGGGCATCGGTTGCCGGATTTGAAATTTGGAAAGATAGATACGCCGCAGTCCATCATCGATGACAACGATGGGCTTGGCAATGTGATCCGCTACGCCGACGGGTTCGTCCACACGAGAGAGGAGTGCCATTTGTCCTTCGATCATTCGACCGTCGCGGAGGTAAAATTTGTCGGCAAAAACGTGTCCTATCCCGGCGAGGGTTCCCAGAAAGAAGAATGTCAAACAGGTAATGTTTTTCATGTCAATGGGCGAATGGAATCAGAGGATCGGTGAAGTGCTGTTTTCCCGTAGTTTAGACAAATTTCCGAATGTGTGCAAGCGGAAATAGGAATGATCAACGCCGCGCACAATCCATCGACAAGTTTCAGGGTTGGAGTGGGAAAGGTAGGCAACCGACCGCCGGACGGTTGCGTTGGCGATAGCCGACGAAAGAGCCGGGGATGTAGCGCAGCACAATCCCCTTGACTTTCCCCAGCGATGTCTGCACAATAGAGAGCGCAGCATAGTTGCCTCTCACATGTTTTCCCATGAAACGTCTTCCTTTCGCCCTGCCGCTGTTTTTTGTTCTGTGTTGCTCCGTCCTGTTAGCGGAACCGGTGAAAATCACCAACGGCATCGTCTCCGTTACATGGAACCCAGAACAAAAAACCGTCAGCCTTGCCGACCAGTCAGGTACCTTCGCCAAAATCGAACTGCCGAACGCTCATTCTGCAACAGCAGACGATGCCGGACAGCCCGACAAGGAAGGCATCCTCTTTGTGCAACGTGATACAGGAGAAACCGAAGTCGCCTTCACCGTTAGGGAACAATATCCTTTTGTAGGTATAGGTCTTTTTTTCAACGAAGATATGTTCAAAGACGGTCCCATCAACAAACTGGAATTACCCAAAATCGAATTGCAGATACCAGCGGACGACCTCGTAACACTCGGCACCGCCGATCTCCGGGCAATAGACAGACACAGAGGTTCATACATGTTC
>Ga0099364_10006368_pt1 | contig 17210 bp, 6 predicted proteins | sample TergutTh196P3_FD_73070 | JGI IMG/M metagenome (GOLD analysis project Ga0099364, IMG submission 73070) | Microcerotermes parvus P3 segment gut microbial communities from Pointe-Noire, Republic of the Congo - Th196 P3 | ecosystem: Host-associated > Arthropoda: Insects > Digestive system > Gut ... | reverse complement strand
GTCAACGGACTTTGTTTGGATACTACGGCTAACGGCGTTTTTGCATGATACAATCTATTAAGTTCGGGGTCCAAACGCATCAGCGATGTATCGTTGGCTATCGCCCTGTATTTCTTTACCCATTCCTCCCGGAAAATGGTTCGTTCCGACAGATTCAGTATTTTATTGGCTTCCCTGATATATCCTCCTGCCAAATAAGCCTTTGTCAGAAGACGCAAGACGTAGGGATTATAGCCATATACATTGGTAGCTTCCGTTCCCCAGATAATGGATAGTGATAAAGCGCCCAACTGCAAGAATATTTCCTGATTGGGAACGATTTCGGAATAAGCGCCCATCTCGGCCAAAAGAAGACCTTCGGAACCAAAACTCTGATTATAAAAAAACAGTTCATCGCACATCTTACCGGTGTGATATAACGCCAGGTTGGTATAATACACCGTGTTCTTATCTGGATATTCACAATTGCGGGCAATCTTGAGCGTCGTTTCCCAGTCTTCGTTCCGGGCGTAATGTTGTACTTGAAGGTTCTGCCTTTCTTCCTTGTCGGATGTGAAATACAATATTAGAAAAACGGCAGGAGTAAGAAGACCCGCTATTTTAATACTCCATTTGTGAGAGACAGTAACAAATTCATTTAAGAGAGGTAGAACCGCCACGGAAATAAAGAGGAGTAACGGATAGTAACGAAATGAATATATGCGGATTATATCGTCAAATTCCTGCTTCAAATCATGGAAAGAGAGTGAAAAGAAGACATAAAACAAGATAAAAACGGCATATGAAACGATAGTCATCCATACAAAAGAGATGGCTGTTTCTTTCTTCAGACCGAGAATGATCATTGCTGTAACCATAAAGGTGAGCGCGGTAAGCAATCCATTCAGGTAGAGTATGAGCGCCAAAAGAAACGAAAAGCATAAATACGTTAGCGCCCGGCGGTACGCTAAGGAAACGGTAAAAAAGAATAAAGCGACACAGAGAAACAATAGTTGGATGTCGAACCCGATGGAATGTCCGTAATCATTGTGCATAAGCAGCAAAATAAAAACCGGGAAAAGAGAAATCAAAAAAGTTCTTTTTAGCGTTTTTACAAGCAGAAAATAGACCGTTATCAAACAAAAAAAGATCATCAGGGAGGATACAAACGGATAATTGAAAAACTGAATAAACAGCCGCGAGAGATAGATTGCCGGTTCTCCCGGAAAATCAATAAATTCTTTGAGAAAACCGGTATCAGTAAAAAATTCCCTGTACTCCTTAATCAGATACAGGGACGGATTGACCCACAACCACAAATAGATTACGTAAATCGCCAATGTGACAACGGCAACAATTGAAAAAATATTTTTCGTTTTCATTTGAGTTGATCTTTTAGTTGTAGCGCCGACGGATGCTGCGAATCTATCGACAGGACTTTTTCGACATATTGTGAAGCGACGGTTGTATTACCCATTTGCAGGTAGGCTTTAGCTATCTCGCTCAGAATAACGACATTCCGTTCATTTGCCGTTAGTTGTTGCTTTAATGCGATAACTTGCTGTACCAACGACTTGACAGGCTCCAATTTCATTTGACCTGTATTATTTTCAATGGCGTAATTCAGGACGGGAAGAGCTTGTGCCGGAGCATCCATCATCAGGTAATAGACAAACAGATAATGCGCCTTCTCGAATGATTTTGACAGATCAAACGATTTCTGAAGGTAAAAGGCGGCCTGTTCTATCTGTCCTGATTTCCCAAAGTCCATAGCTGCCTTGTCATAAAAAGCAGGGTCTTCAGGGTATTCGAGTACCGCCCCTTCGGCCACCCTCACGGCTTTTTCCGGTTGGCCGGCATTTGTATATGCTAAATAGAGCGCGTTATGCGCCGCAAGCCAATTTTCTTCCTTCCGGAAGATTTGTGCGGCTAACTTTTCCTCAACTGTTCTTTCCGGAATCGGGCGATCGAATTCTTTATTGTTGTAAGGCCAATGCGACTTCAAACGCATGATCCTGAACATCCCTGCAATAGAATCAATCGGGGAAACGGGCATTTCCCGAAATACGGCATCTTCGGTTATTTCTTCTTTTGCTTCCGGCAAAAAACGGGATGATTTCATGGTTTGATAAAAAGCGTTGGCCATCAGTGCGTATCCTTTCAGATTGGGATGTACATGGTCGGTAAACAATTCATCGCCCAACACCTCATGAGGAACCTGTTTTTTCATTTCTTCCGAAGTATTAACCAAATATGTTTGAGGATATTTCCGGCATAGCTCTTCGATAATAACATTTAATTCTTCGGGCGCCCGGAATCGTAATTCATCCAATTCTTTTGCTTTCAGAAAATTATCCCGCGCTTCATCATATTTCCCCTCTTTCCATAACAATTGCGCGGCGGCATATATATCATTGGCGCCGTTTTCTCCGATAAAAGGCGGTATATCTTTGATATTACACACCAGATTACTAAAAAATACGGGTATATTATTTTTGCTTAACGCCTGTAAAGCAGCATCCATATTATACCGGAATTGATTCAATCCTTTTTCGTAAAGTTGTGACTGATACGGTATCTGTTGTTTCCCAACCATAAATTCCATACGGGTCATCCCGTCGTTTGCTTCATCCAGCATGGCAGGCCTTTTTATTTTGAGAAAACTGTTCAGTATCAGTTGAACAACACGCGAATCACGTGTCCGTAACAGCAGGTTGACCAAAGCCGGACTATTCCCGATGGTTTGAGCCGATGCCACGCCAAGTCCGCCGTAATATTCATTCTGACCGGTGTAGATAAGCACCGCATCAGGCTCATAGTCTGCCAGTTCCTTGGCAAATCCCAAGACCGTATAGGAGTTGACAGCCGTCAAGGACAGGTTGACGATTTCAAAATGATTTTCAGGATAAGTGTGCATCAACCGGTACAACAGCCACCGATGAAACGAACCATTGTGAAAATAGGGATACCCCACCGTAGTCGATTCGCCAAGCACAAAAAAACGCAGGGTATTCGAGGCTTTTTTCTTTTTGAATAACTCCCGGTTTCCTGTTGGCGCAAACGCCGGATCAATAAAATATCTCTTGGCCGCATGTTGATTAACCACTAAAAATTCCTTGTTCGGCGCATATTCGGTGAAGAGATTCAGTTTGTATCCATATCCGAAAAGCCTTAGCGACAGTTCCAATAGAATTATCACAAGGAAAGGCAAGCAAACTGCGATAAATTTAAACAGTAAAGCCCGCCTCTTATTGGTTACATGCGTTTTTTTCAAAGTATTAATCTGCTAAAAAAAATTAATCAAGGCTGGAGGGTTTCCAGCCTTGATTAATTTAGATTCATCTTAATATCCGGGATTTTGTGTCCAGTTCGGATTTCGTTCCATCTCGGTCAAGGGGACCGGTGCAATGTAGCGCGTCTGGAGATTTGCTCCCGATGTAAAGTTAGTGTTCAGGGGATTCTCCCAATCCTGGTCCTTATGCGGATTTTGTCCGCTTTCCCTTTCTGCAATAATTTGAGGAAGCATTTGTAGCCGGACAATATCATACCAACGGTATCCAAATTCACCTGCCAGTTCATAAGCTCTTTCAAAAACGACCGAATCGCGGAAAGCGGTTTGCGAAAGACCTGAAGTCAAATCCGGTAAACCGGCTCTGGTTCTTACCTTATTAATAGCGTCATAACTGTCTGTAGTCGGTCCGTTACCCGCCATAGCCGAACTTTCTGCATAAGTCAGTAGTATGCCTGCATAACGATACAGATCGAAAGTCTTGTTAGTACTTGGATTCATCATCAGAAGTTGCGTCTCAGTTTCATTACATCCATCTCCTGCGGTCGTTCCCGGCGCAGCCACGCCGTAACGGAATTTCTTATAATACGGATGTTGTTGGTCGGTTCTTGGGTCCATCCAGTCTACGAGGTCAAATTCGGTCGTGCCGCTCCTCCTTAATTTCAGTGTTGTATAGAAAGTATCCTCCGAGCGTTTACACTTCGGTGCTTTCTTGAAGAAATTAATCTCAGCGTACAGGTCGCACCACCCGGTGTTTCCGTTCAAATCTTCTTCTTCACTCGGTATATAGCACGAACCGTAAAACCGCATCGGCAACCCGCCTGCAACATTGTATTGTATAGAGAAAATCGCTTCCTTGTTGTTGTTCGTTTTGAAAACATCCGCGTAATCCTCTAAAAGATCATATTGCTGGGAATCAATCACTTCTTTTGACTTTTGAGCAGACAGGGCATAATTATTAGTCTCATTCAATGGCCAGCCGGCCATGGTCAGGTACACTTCCGACAATGCCGCTTTGGCTGCCCATTTGGTGGCTTTTCCGGGTACATTCCAGGTAGCCGGAAGCAAATTTTCCGCCTGCTGTAAATCGGCAATCGCCTGTGCGTAAACTTCACTGACAGATTGCCTGTCGGGTCTGTCATCTACATCGATGGAGGTAGTTACAATCGGGATTTCGCCAAATACGCGTGTTAAATAAAAGAAACAGTAACCCCGTATAAAATAAGCCTGCCCTACAGCCGAATTTTTCTGAGTTTCATTTTGGAAAGTGATATTGTCAATTACGCTGATGACAGCATTGGCCTGATATATGGCTTTCCAGGGGCCTTCCCACTGATTTCGCAAACTTGCGTTTTCGGCATCGCCCTGTAAGCGGTCGAAATTACGCATATCAAGTTTATTAGATGCAGGGTGGGTAGTTATATCGTCCGCTCCGAAACAACTTATCATCCGTCCCGTGAAACCAAACGCATTATCGGGGGCTAATTGGCGGTACATCGATGCAATCAGGCCTTCCAATTCTTCAGGAGTGCTAAAATAATTTTCCTTCATCATATCTGATCTAGGGTCTTCTTTCAGATCCTGGCAACTATATAAAAATACCGATAACAATATCAGGGAATAAAATACATATTTTGCGTTCATAAATTTATTTATTTAATTTAATTATTATTAGATATTTAAAAACCTATGCGTAAACCCAAAGTATATGTTCTCGGATTCGGAATAACGCCCATTTCAACACCTTGTGCAATAGGATTCTGAGCGTTGTTCATTTCGGGATCATAACCGGGAAACTTTGTGAGGGTAAACAAATTCTGCGCACTTACAAATAAATCCAAGTTTTCGATAAACCATTTGTTTACCAATTGTTTCGGTACATTATAGGTCAGAGAGATGTTTTTCAGCTTAACGAAACTTCCATTATAAACAAAACGGCTACTGTTGAATAAATTGGCGCCGCTACCAACAATCGGTATGTCGGTTTGGTTTTCGGGCGTCCATGTGTTTAATGCATCTCTGATAGTAGCATGTCTTGCCATACCGTGACCGCCCCAAACAACAGCCATTGATTGCGAATAGATTTCATTGCCAACCATCCCCTGAAACAACAGGTTCAACGTAAAGTCCTTGTATTGGAAATCATTGCTAAACCCGAAAGAGAAATCGGGCGTTCCGTTGCCTATTACTTGCCGGTCATCCGCAGTATAGGCATAATCGCCGTTCAAATCTTCATATTTGGCATCTCCCGGACGTAATCCATACTTAGCCGCTTCCTCAGCTTCTGATGTTTTCCATGTTCCCAGGAACTTATATCCATAAAACTGTCCCATGGGTTGGCCTACCTGCAAACGCGATATCTCCGACTGGAAAGTGCCTATACCTGAGCTGGGTATGTCTATCAGGTCTCTTAAATCGACCACCTTATTGCGGTTGAACGAGAGAGTAAATAAGGAGCTCCAGAAGAAATTTTTGCTTCTTACGGGGATAGCATTGATTATAAATTCAAGTCCTTTATTGTTCAACTTACCCATATTGGTCTGATATGTGTTGCCACCCATATAAAAAGGAGCGCGATAGTTATACAACAAGTCAATGATGTCTCTGTTATAATAGTCGGCTGTAAATGACAACCTGCCATTATACATCACCAAATCCAAACCGATGTCGGCTTGTTTGGCATGTTCCCATCTGAGGCTCTTCGATACCGGAGACCCAACCGGAGTGGTGGTGGTTGCCGTTGTACCATCGAAATAATAGGGATTGGATGTCGACACCCTGGCAAGTGTTGAATAGGCTCCCACAGCTTGATTACCGGTTTCACCGTAGCTGGCGCGCAGTTTCAAACCTGAAATTTTTTCAAACCTTTCCATGAAGGCTTCATTACCAATATTCCATGCCAAAGCGACAGAAGGAAAATTATCATATTTCTCTGTTAATTTGGAAGAGCCGTCCCGCCTGATGCTTGCTGTCAGCAAGTAACGGCTATTAAATGAATAGTTTACCCTTGCCATGTACGACTGCATCGCATCCGAAGAATACCCTGATTCGGTTTGTTGTGTTGAGCCTAATCTCAGGTTATAATAGGTCAGACTTGGCGTCGAAAGTCGGGTAGCCGTACCTCTTTGCCAGTTGATTTCATACTTGCTTTGTTCGTACAACAAAGTGGCCTCGATGCGATGATCTCCAAATATTTTGTTGTATTTCAAATAGTTACTATTCTGAAAAGAATACGATTTACTCGAATAGATGGTCGCTCTTGTGCCGTTTGAAGAGCCTTGTGAGGTATTCGGCCCTTCCCAGTTTTGATCGAAAGAGGTACTCGTTGTATAAGCCGTGTTGGTAGTAAATACCAAACCCTCCATAATTTTGAAGTTCAAAACGCCGTTTCCTGTTAAATTCTGACTGCTTCTGTCATTTTTCGAATCCTGTAACACGCCAACAGGGTTAAAACCGTCGGTACCGTAAACTGAGTTCTTTTTGATCGTACCGTCGTCGTTATAAATAGGAGAGGTTGGGTCGAAAATACTTGAAAGACCAAAAGGATCATAAACGTCGCCCGAATAATTGTTATTCCGGCTATTTTGTTGCACGTATGAAAAGTTGAACTTGAAATCCAAACGTTTGTTTGCTTTAATATCAAAATTCGCCCTCATATTATTTTTATTATACGATGTGTTCATAATCATTCCGGGTTGGTCCAAGTGATTAAAAGAAATGCGATACCTGATGGCATCCATTCCTCCGGAGATATTCAAATCATAATTCTGTATCCACGGGCTACGTTCAATCTCCTTGTGCCAGTCGGTACCACCGGTTCGTTGTAATTCTGCAAGGTCTGTGCCGCTGAACGGTTCACTGCCGGGGGTTGAGTAACTTTTGTTGATGGTTTGTGCAAATTCGACAGCCGACATCAGATCAAGATGTTTCGCAATAGATGCTTTACTAAACCAGGTATTGAAATTGATTTGCGCTTTTCCTTCCTTGCCCGATTTGGTGGTTACCATAATCACCCCGTTTGTACCTCTCGATCCGTAAATAGCGGTAGCCGAGGCATCTTTCAAGATTTCAACAGATTCGATATCGTTCGGGTTCAATGATTCAATACTGCCTCCAATGTTTCCGTCAATAACATATAAAGGATCATTGCCTCCCGTAATGGAGCTGGCCCCCCTGACACGAATACTCAACCTTTGTCCCGGCTGGCCGCTGTTGCTAATAACGGTCATCCCCGAAGTCGTACCCTGCAAAGCCTGTTCGAAACGGGTAATAGGTCGTTTGATAAACTCTTCCGATTTTACCGAACCCACAGCACCTGTCAGGTCGGATTTTCTCACCACTCCATACCCTATTACCACCAATTCTTCTAATAGTTGTGCGCCCTCTATAAGCGTGATATTCAGTATACGATTGCTTCCTACGATTACTTCCTGCGATGAAAATCCCAAATATGAGAATACAAGCACCGCCTCTTCGCTGGGAACGGTAATACTGAATTTACCGTTCTCATCTGTGACCTGGCCTGAAGTCGTTTCCTTAATAAGTACGCTCACGCCGGGTAATGGCACCCCCTCTTCATCAGTCACAGTCCCGGTAACCGATATTTGTTGCTGTTCGGAGGTAATATTTATTTGTCTGTCGGCTGCTATAGATATTTGTCCAGTCAACATCATGATTACAAGAATGTAACCGCATTTTTTTGGTATTTGGGAAAGTAATTCCCGGATTAAAAAAATTTTACTATACATTATATATTACATTTAAGTTATTAATTACTACATTTTTTATTAATTTCTTGATTATGATTACTTTTTTGTTTATCCATAGGCAATTGGGGGATTAAAAGGTGAAACATAGAAAAAGCCATGCGTAGTCGGCTCCACACACTCACTTGAAACTAAATTTATCGAACATGTTTTCATCAGGTAAAAATTAAAATGACGACAAAAGTAGATTCGTGATATTAAGAAAACTATTAATGTATCACTTAATAATGAAAAACAGATTATGCATTACACATTAACAAACTGATTAATGATTCAATTAATCCCGTTCTTCTATACTTGCTAATTCAACGATTATTTATCTCACGACTTTGTTGCAAAATGGTAGGTATGACCTGCTTCGGCTTCAAAGACGATACATTCGCCGTTGGATTTATCTATAGCATATTTGACAGTTTTGCCTGTTGTCAGGTCGGTTATGGTCGGGTGTTTCCCTTTCCAGGGATTCATCAGTTGGATAGGTACGCTACGGCGGGCTTTGATGACGACGGCTTGCACTCCCTTATCATCACGTGAGGCGCTTACTTCAAACCCTCCACGCGCCAGGAAGCCGCGGAAAGTGGCTACCGTCCAATCCGGTACTACAGGGAAGAGATGAATACGTCCCGACCGGCTGTTCATCAGGCGTTCGGGCGAACTGATTACCTGCCGCGCCAGCATGGCGTTGTTCTCAATCTTCGATGCGCCGTAGGCATAGCGTGCCGGCACATAGTCGGCTGAAGCGCCTGTGAGGATATAGGGGTCGGAGTTGTTGCCGCTCATGAGGACATCGGCTGTGCGGGTCATCAGGTCCTTTAGCTCTTGCGGGCTGTCCAAGTTGATCTCGTCGGATAGGTTAACGACGTTGTAGCCGTTAAACATAAAGTGGTCGCCACGTGTATAACGCGGGAACGCCATCTCGTTAGCCCCTAAGATATCACCTCCATTCACCCTGAACATGGGATAGGGCGCCAGGTTCTCGGCCACTTCGCGCCAACCGGGGATCAGGTCGGCGTCTACGTTCAGGTACTGTGCAGCCTCTATCGCACAGTTGAGCATCTTGCGGAAGACGGTAATAGCGCCGGTATTGTTGCGGGTATACGCCATCCGGTAGGAGATACCGTAACTTTCGGTTTCGACGGTCGGCTCCAGATTGAATACCTGCCCGTCCCATCCGCGACGGGCAAAGGCTTCATAGAATATGGCAAGGTCTTTCAGCAAGGGGTAGATGGTGTTTTTCAACATGTCTTCGTCGGCGACATAATCCCAAAAGTTCCATAACACCTTGATTATCTGCCCCGGCACTTCCATACAAAAGTCGAGTACGCCGTTCTCTACATACCAGGGGCTTTGCGCCTCCGGTGGCAGCGCCGGCAGGTAGCCGTGGGCGATACACATACCCGGCAGACCGAATTTGAGACGCGCTTTTTCTTTCAGCGTCTCATGCCACAGGGTCAATAAGTTAGGCCACAGCATCTTAGGTTCATACTGGTTGCGCATGAAATATTTGCCTTCGGTGAACAGTTCGTTATAACAGGGTAGGGAATGCCAGTTTTGCGTGTCTGTGTCGTAAGCGGCATAACTGGCACTCGCTTCCGACTTGCGTGGATCGGGGTTGTTATAACCCATGTGACCCGATGTCCAGCTTGTGAACACCTCCTCGAAGAAAAGTTCGGCGGCCTGCCTGCGCTCTTCGGGCGTGGCGCCTAAGAGGATACGTCCCATCTCACGTTTTTCGTAGAGCGCGTCGTACCAGGCTTCGTTCTCGGCGGCAATACCTTCGAAACCAAGCCTTTCGGCTTCAAGCAACATCTTTTTGGCTTCCGCCATGTAGTCGGCTGTTTCGTTCAGCGTCACGATAGCGACATAGAGTTTCGCCTTTCCCGATGTGGCGGGTAGCTTTACATTCACGGCGACACCCGGCGCATCGGCCACATACGAATAGCTCTCGGCTTGTATTTCCTGCATTTCGGGGTGGGTCATGGTACGGATACCGGGTACTAACAGGTAACCCTGGTTATCCCTTCCAATGAAAGGCTTCGTCCCCAGCCCTTTGGCTAATCCCAAAGCGGTAGTTTCGGCGTTGACGCCCGACACCATCCCCATCATTACATAACGAAAACCGTCAGGAAATGATTTCTCTTTCGGGAACACCTGGTGTACCCAAAAGAATCGTCCGTCGATCCCTGTTGTGGGCGGTTCAAACAGCCCGTTTATGTCTCTGTCGGCGTTGAAATCGTAATATTCGACCGGCTGGTTGATGTCCGCCGGTTCATATTGCACCACTTTTTTATAGGCGCCGTCGGCGTTCATATACCGTCGGTGTCCCTGGTCCTGATTACGATAAAAACGAAATGATACCGGCGCTGTCAGACCTTCATACGAGAGGTCTACAGCCGTTACATTTCGTTTCATGCCCATCACATAACTTACATTGAGCTTTTTACCATCTTTGATAACTGTCACATTCGTCACGCCGTTTTTCATTTGCAGCACAGACTCCGGTTGCGGGGCATCCTCCAATTCAGGCGCTTTGACAATGACCTGCCCGACCGATTTCTGGCAGGGGAACGGATAGACCTCCGACCAAACCGCATAATTATACCGTCCGCCCCTTTCATCAAGCACGAAAAATTTAGGGCGCGTCATGCCCGCCATAGGCATGTCGTTGAGGTCTTTGTTGGCTTCCGAGTAGGCGCCCCGCATGAGGTCGTCAAGCGTAAAATGCTCACGGTCAATATAACGGCGGTCGATAACATCAGTTTTCAGCAGGCTCAGGGTCAACTCATGGCCGCCGCCCCAGATAGCCGCTTTCGTAGTCGGCGTATTAATGCTCAACCCCCTCCCCGGATACATGCGATTGACTTGCCGTCGTATCGTCTTAGTCTTGGCAAACTCTTTGATCGTCATCTCCTGCGCAAACAGTTCATCGATAATGGTTTGCGATATAGTCTCTCTTTTACCACATCCGGAGATTCCGGCCAACAACATCAATCCGGCTACTAAAACGGGGAAGAGAGTTGAATTTTTTTTCGTCATAAGAAAAATAAGATATTAGTTTAAAAAATACTTCTAACAATTATCTTGCAAAATGAACTATCTTGTAAGGCGTTTCCCTGTTTAGATCGGGGTAGATGAAGCCGTGTCCGTTGTTGTCCATCATCTCTATCAGGTACATCAGGTCGTAGATGGTATCAATCGCATCTGCGGGTATGGTCGCTTCGAAAGTGTCTTTTTCGTTTGTAAGGGTCATGGGGAGTGTCTCGAAATCCAAGTACTGGTTTACTGCACGGTACTGCAGGCGCACCCATTTGATTCCTGCAGGCGCTTTCACGCGAACCCTGACAGTCACGTCTTTTCCGGCAGGGGCGGATTCGACGGGTGTATGGCTGATGCTGAAATAGTTGCTGTTGCTGGGAGCAGGGGCTGGCTTGTAAAGCGGCGCTTGCACGACTTTTTCTTCGGGCTTGAAATTGGCTCTTTGTTCTTTCAGCCTTTCTAAGCCTCGTTCCAGGAATGTCAACTCATCTCTCCAATGACCCGAAAGCGGGACGCGCCCTATAAGAATCTTATCGGTGTATACATCGCCCGCCGTTGCGACAAGCTCTTTCCATGCCTCAATGGCGTTCTTTTCATGTTCAATGGCTGCATCTAACGCCGATACATCCTGCGTGCGCAGGAACAGGCAATAACTGACAGCCGCCGGAACCCTGCGCGAATGATATAAGGCTAACCTTGAAAGCATTTTAAGGTCGACGATCGTAGCGTTAAATTCCCTGTTGTCTTTCATCTTCATCCTCTTTTCAGCGATAGTCACTTTCTTATCAATGCTTTCCGAAAGATTTTGTAGCCAAAGGGCGGTGGTGGAAGGCATTATCTTGCCTGTCTCGAAGGCGCCTAAGAGCGTTTGCGCTTCCTGGTCGAAGCTGGCGAACTGTTGTATGTCGCTTCCTTCGGCCCGGGCATAGAGCGGCAGGTCGCCTAACCGTTGTTTTTCGGGCCATGCGCTCGTCGTGGGGAAAAAGCTATATGGGTAACAGGCGGCAATGATACGTGGTAATACCCAACTCGCCTCATGGAGGGCGGCCTGCACAACCGGCGCCGCCTCAGCGCCGATTCGTCGCTCAAACTCCCTGTCCCAGATGTCGGTCGGCGTATCCGGATCATAACCCACACGACCCCATAATCGGTAAAAGTACCAGTAACGCTCATATTCATGATCATAATATCGGTACGCAGGATTGAGCAGATCGAAAGGCTCCATGTCGTGCGCCTGTGATTCCATCTTGGTAGCCATCGGCTCATAGACGGCATAGGCGCTGCTGTTATAGAGACGGGCGCTTTGTGCGAAGCGGCGTACATATTCCGGATCGCCCCAGAGGAACACGCGGTTGGTACCTCCGTTCCATAGCTTCCACAGTATCCGGTATTGTTGCGGATAACGCAACATATTGGCATACCCGTGACGACGGTTACGCTGGTCTTCGCGGTTCACATGCGTCGGACTGAAAGGCAATCCCAACTGCTCCATCCAGAACTTGGGGGCTATGCGGAAGTTAATGCCAAGTCGGATAGCCGTGTTTATCAGCGTATCCGTCAACCCTTTAGAGTGAATGTCGATGTGCATGTTGGGGGCTGTTTCGGCTACCGTCTCAAAGAAACTGACGCTGAAATCATGCAGTTCCTCCGTCTTAAGCCCCGATTCGTTGTTAGTCTTGAACAATATGGCGTCCACTTCGGGGAAGGTCTTTAATAATTTGGCGAAGGCGGCTTTTGTATAGGGTATAAGGTTGCCTGTTGTTTCAAGGCCTGTCACCTGCCACGGCAGGGCGTGGTTCGGGTCGTACTCGAAAGCGGCATTACCACCCGCCTGTACGCCTCCGCGATAGATATGATCCCACACGCTCAGCCGGATGCTGATGCCCCGTTCGTGCGCCAGGGCTATAAATCGGTGCATGGCGTCTACATTGCGCTGTTGACGTTCGAGGGTGATATCTTCCATTTTCACTTCAGGGAATCCCTCTACATCAAAGAAATAGGGATAACATGGCGCCATGAAACCGCCGTTTTCATACCCGAACAGTATCTCCAGCATATTGAGCCTTTCGCGTGCCATCCTGTCGAAATAGCCGATCCAGTACTGCTCATCGTAAAAACGGTTCTCCCAATAACGGCGGTGCATCGTATACAAGGCGATACCGCGTTCCCTGATATATGGTTCGGAAGTAATATCCTTAACGAATTTCATCGGCGACCGTCTATCGCTCCAACCGATACGTTGCGCTACGTCTAAAAGTCCGTACATGATTCCCCTGTCATCGTAACCGGCAATCACTGTGATCTTTTTTTTCTGCCGGTGCGTTTTCCATACGGTCAATGCTTCGCTGACAGCCGGTACTGCGTGTTTGGCCTCGCTAAGAAGCGTCGCCGCAATCCCGTCGCCTTCCGACAGACCTGTTACTAACAGGATATTACCGTTAGCCGCTTGTAAATCAGTGACTAACTCATACGGTATATCCATCGACCGTAATGTCTCCGTCAGCTTGCTTAGACCGTATTCAGCAACATGCCCCGGCACAGGGTCAGTCACAATAGATACACGAGGCGTATAAACACAACCCGCCAGCGCCGTAATAAATACAAGGAACCTTATCCGAAAAAATAGTTTAAATTTCATTTGTATGACGTTTTTTCCCGTAATTGCGAGCCTGCGAAGCAATCCAGAAACCTGATGTGCATCTGGATTGCTTCGCAAGCTCGCAATTACGGACAAATAATAATTGCTTCCCTGCGGAAAGCGACACATTGATCGATTTTTAACACTAAGGAACGTTCCTAATTCTTAATTCTTAATTAAAAAAGAATCGCCTTTGGGGATGACGATCTTATGTACGCCGCCATGATAACGGACGGTGCAGGGGCCTCCGTTGGGATGGCTTATTTCCGCCGAAACTAACCGGCCTTTCTGCCATTTCATGTTGACGGTATAGCCGCCTCGCGCCCGTAGTCCGGTTACTTCTCCGCTTTCAGCCCATCCGGAGGGTAGGGCGGGAAGCAGACTGATTTCGCCGGCATGACTTTGAATAAGCGATTCGGCAATGCCGGCGGTATATCCGAACGGCGCATCTACCTGGGCGCCAGTCCCCTGGCGTAGAAAATGGCTTGCATTGGAAGCCGCTGCCGCCTGTATCAGTTCGCCGGTACGGTCGCCCCGTTCCAACCGCGCCCACATACAGATATTCCATGAACCGGGGAATCCGCCGCCCCGCACTCCACGCGATTCGAGCCAGTCCTGGTATGCTTTGACGATGATCATATCGCTTTCCCTGTGTAACAGGACGCTTTTGCCCGGGAAAAACGGGAAGTAAGGCGACACATCATGACCGCCGCGTTGTGGCGCCCAGTCTTCGACCCACTCCCGTACATAGCCAAGTTGGTTTACCTTATAGGGTGGTAACTTGGGCAGAATAGCTTCCAACTGTTTGCGTAAAGGAGCGTCCACGTTCAGTATTTTAGCCGCTTCGATGACGTGCACAAATAGTTCACGTATGATGGCGATGTCCATCGTAGGGCCCTGCGACAAGTATGCCAGTGTGTTACTGTCGTCGAAATAAAACCCATGTTCGGGCGACATGGAGATAGGCGTCACCAAGTAACCTTCTTTCGGATGTTTCACTAAGATACTTGACAGAAATTCCGCCGAACCTTTCAGTACCGGATATATTTCTTTCAGTATTTCCTTATCGCCGTTTGTGTAGGCATAATGCTCCCACAGATGCTGGCACAGCCAAGCGCCCCCTACGGGCCACATGCCAAAACGGGCGGCGTCCACAGGTGCAGTGCCCCTCCACAAGTCAACATTGTGGTGCGTTACCCACCCTTTGGAGCCGGGGTAATAGGTACGGGCTGTTTTCACTCCGTTTTCAGCCAGGTCTTTCACCATATCTATCAGGGGGATATGACATTCGCCCAGGTTGGTTACCTCAGCCGGCCAGTAATTCATCTGGATATTGATGTTGATCGTATATTTACTACCCCAGGGTGGCACGATACGTTCGTTCCAGATAGCCTGCAAGGTGGCTGCCTGACCGCCGGCCCGGCTGCTCGAAACGAGCATGTAACGGCCAAACTGGAAACACAGCATCTCCAAGTGCGGGTCGGGGGAGCCACTGTTGACGTCGGCGATACGCTGCGTAATCGTTTTCTCATTTTTCGTCTTGTCGCCCACCTGAAGATTCACCCTTCCCATCAAACCGCTGAAGTCGGCCACATGGCGGCTGCGAAGCGTGGCATAATCTTTGCCGGTAGCCGCAGCCATCACCGGCTGGTTGAGGGCGGCAGGATTACCGCTGATATCCTTATAGTTGATATGGCTTGTGTTTGCTGTCAGGATAAGGGTGGCGGCATTGGCATTACGGACAGTAAGCCTGTCTTTGTGAACGCCCGACTGACCTCCTTCGTTTTTCATCTGCACAATCGTTTGAAACGACATGCCTTTTTCAGCGATTTCGCCTATCAGCCAATAGGTGGGTATCGTGTTTTCCCACGTGCCGTCGAGCGTCAGTTTGCCGGGAACGGCTGTTACCTTATCTGTAAAATGGCTGTCTAAGGATAGATCGAATGATATTTTCCCGGGTTTGTCGGCTGTGATACGCATCACCAGGACACGGTCGGGATACGAAACAAATACTTCGCGATGATAGTTCACACCGTCGTATGTAAAGGATACGGATGTAATTCCGTTTTTCAAATCCAAGTCGCGGTAATAACCGGATGTCTGGTCATCGTCTATCCCGTAGAATATAAAGTTCATATTACCAAGTGGTTGGTATGCGGCCTGGCTTACCGGCTTACCATAAAAATGATCGTCTGTCATTTTTTCCGCTTCTTTCAACTTGCCTGCAACGAGCAAATCCTGGATTTGCTTATAATAGTTGCCGGCATCAGGGTCGTTGTAGTCATGTGGCGCACCCGACCAGAAACTCGTTTCATTAAGCGCTATTTTTTCCTGACATACATTGCCATAGACCAAGGCGCCTATCAACCCGTTCCCTATAGGCAGCGGATCGGCGGTTATCGCTCCTCTTATCGTGTTCGGTTTCGTATTGAACCATAGAAGCAGGTCGCTTTTAGGCTCATTTTCAGCGGCGTATACCGCAAGAGACGTCCCCATAGAAAGGAGTACGAACAACATAGCTAATATCAGGTTTCTGGATTGCTTCCCCATCTGCATGGGGACTCCTCGCAATGACGATATTGTATTCATAATCATAAAAATTTAATCGGAGCCGTAAATACGACCAGTCCCTTCGTTACTGTTCCGGATTCCTAATGCGTAATAATTGTTCGTGAGTTCGATTGCGGCTCCGGTAGCGCGCAGCACTGCATAATAAACGTCATCAATTGTCATGGACGTCCCACGTGGCAGTTGTTGTGCAAAATAGGAGGAGTAGACATGCGCTTTGCCGCCTCTGACGTCGATACCTGTGATGGAGGTTGCGTCACGGTAAGTGAGGCTTTGGAAGTTAGCCTGCTGATAGCGCACCGTGCCGTTATTGATGATCGCCCCATCCGTAGGACTGCCCCAGAAGGCGCTGTTGTACAGGATTAATTGGGCGTCGGGGTGCACTTTGTTCGTGTTGGCTTGGTCGCCCATGAGGACATACGCCCTGACATCCTGCCCTGCGATGAGGGTGCATACCAATTCGGAGTTTATGCCTATGATTTTTGTTTTTGCATCGGCATCCTCAACAAACAGTGAATAGGTGCATCCGTCCGAACCGTGACCGATGACCGTCATCTCACCGGGGTAATTGCCGGTGATGGCGTCTTTCAGGAAATGGATGCCATATAATGAGCCGTACACAAAATTGTTGAAAATAGTCTGGTTCTTAACATCGGCGAATTTCAGTTGGCTGCATTTGCCCTGTACATAGCGCATCAGGGATACCCTGGGATAGCCTTCGCCGCTGGGGGGCACCCGTGAGCCGTAATGCGGATTGAATTGCATGTTACGGATAAATCCCCCTTCAGCGCCTCCACCGACCCAGATACCCGCGCGGGTGACCACGCCGGTAAAAAAATCTACATAGTGTCCGCTGGTGTTGTAAGATGCGAGGTCTAACCCCTTATCGCCCATCGGAACGGTAATGTTGATGATATATACATTCTTGCCTCTT
>Ga0099364_10006367_pt1 | contig 17211 bp, 17 predicted proteins | sample TergutTh196P3_FD_73070 | JGI IMG/M metagenome (GOLD analysis project Ga0099364, IMG submission 73070) | Microcerotermes parvus P3 segment gut microbial communities from Pointe-Noire, Republic of the Congo - Th196 P3 | ecosystem: Host-associated > Arthropoda: Insects > Digestive system > Gut ... | reverse complement strand
CAAAAAGCCTGGCCGGACCACTGGGAAACCATTTTAAAGACAGGCAATACCGCTCCACCACTCACCCTGCGGGTCAACCAGAGAAAAACCGGTACACAAGCCTATCTTCTCAGACTCGAACAGTCCGGAATAAAAGCAGCTGCCATCGGAAAATACGCCGTCATGCTCGAACACCCGATGCCCGTTTCCCGGATCCCGGGCTTTGACGAAGGTCTGGTCTCCGTACAGGATGCCGCTGCACAGTTTGCCGCACCACTTCTGGATCTGGCTGACGGAATGCGGGTGCTGGATGCGTGTGCCGCTCCTGGAGGCAAAACCGGACACATCCTGGAAACCGCTGACGTACAGCTCACCGCGCTCGATATTGATGCACAAAGACTGGATCGCGTCAGGGAAAACATGCAGCGACTGCAACTGGATGCAACCCTCAGAACAGGAGACGCCAGCCGGCAGGACTGGTGGGACGGGGTGCCTTTTGACCGGATTCTGGCTGATGTTCCCTGCACCGCTTCCGGCATTGTCAGACGTCATCCCGACATAAAATGGCTGCGCAGAGATACAGATATGCAACAACTTGCTGCCATTTCCTCACAAATCCTGGATAATTTGTGGCAGATGTTGCGTCCAGGTGGTAAATTGCTTTTCATAACCTGCTCAATCTGGCCAATGGAGTCCGAAATGCAGGCCAGTGCATTTGCAACTAGAAATCAGGCGACAAGGCTGGACTCTTTGGGCCAGCTCCTTCCTGAAACCGGCGGAGAAACAAATCACGACGGACTCTTTTATGCGCTTTTTCATAAAAGTATTCCGTCAGTTGCCCCGTCTGAAAACAACGACCTGTAAAAGCACCGGCAGAATACGGACCTGACAGAAGCAGGAAGCTCAAATGTCCTGCATGGTTCCCCGTGGCAAAATCCCGGGACATCCTTGCAGTGGGCTGATTAATCATGCGATAATGAATCATGCGGCGCTATCTTCCACTGCTAATCTGCCTTTTTCTGTTCTTCGTAACAAACGTTGCGACTGCGGATGTTGGCGAGCGCCCTATCTGCATTGATTCAGTAAGCATAGAACGCTCGGAAGAAGGCCCACGACTCGTTGCAAGCTTTCATCTTGACATGCCGCGTGGACTGGAAGAAGCACTGCAAAGAGGAGTTCCTCTTTACTTTACGACCGAATTGCAGGTATACCGCCCACGCTGGTACTGGTTTGATGTCATGCTGATCAATGACAGCCGGACGGTGCGCCTTACCTATAACGTCCTGACGCGCCTGTACAGCGTCAGCATCGCCGGAGGATTGCAGCAACGGGTCAACTCGCTTGAAGAGGCGCTCAACTTCGTCAGACACCCCCAGCACTGGCTTTTTGACGAATCAGGCCTCCTGAAAGAAAACGAAACCTATCACGTAGCTGTACGCTTTTTGCTGGATATATCGTTTCTGCCCAAACCATTCCAGATCGATGTGATCAACGACAGCACCTGGCGTTTGCATTCTGAATGGAAACACTTTACATTCTGAGCCTAACAGACTTTAGAGGTTTGCCTTTTGACACGCACATTCCGCTACTCCCTGATTGTCGGCGCAGGTGTCATGGCCATCCTGCTGCTCCTGCTTGCTACGGCAGCTGAGAACACCCGTCTCTTCGAACAGAACTACTCCTGGCTTTTAAGCCTGAATATCCTCGTTGCCGCCGCCCTTTTTACCCTCGTATGCTTCATGCTGATCCGGCTGTTCAGGCGCTACCAGCGCGGGCGATTCGGCTCGGTTCTGATGACCCGGCTCGTTTTTCTGTTTGCACTCATTGGCACACTGCCCGGCCTCGTCATCTACACCGTCTCATTCCAGTTCGTATCACGCTCCATCGAAACCTGGTTTGATGTCCGTGTTGAAGCCGCTCTCAGTTCAGGTGTCAAACTCGGCCAGAACATCCTCGAATCTTCCCTTTCAAACCTGAACGCACAGGCTGAACAGCTTTCACAGGATCTGTCCGTGCTCACGCTGTCCGAACAGATGCTCCTGCTTTCAAGGTTAAGCGGCGACAAAAACCACACGGAAGCCATGATTCTGACCAGCAGTGGTCACATCATCGCCACCTCCAGCACCGATTTCCTGACCCTGCTTCCCAACCTGCCCACACCTGCCATGCTGCGTCAGACAGGCGCAACCTCGCGCTATTCAGCGATCGAGGAAAGTGCTGTTCCAGACCCGGAAAATCCAGGTGCCAGTGAAGGCGGCGCTCTCCAGTTGAGAGTCATTATTCCCATACCAAAAGCCCATCGGACATCTTTTCAGAAAGAAATCCATTTTCTGCAGCTTCTGCAACCGGTTTCACCTTCACTCGCGATGGATGCAGAAGCACTCCGGATAGCATACAGCGAATACCAGGTCCGCTCCCTGTCCCGTTCCGGCTTGCGCAAAATCTATATCGTCACCCTGACACTCACGCTTTTGCTTGCCATTTTTGCCGCAATCGCTGCCGCATTCCAGATCGCCAGCAATCTGACACGCCCGCTTCTGCTTCTGTCTCAGGGCACCAAAGCCATTTCGGAAGGCGACCTGTCACCCAGGCCATCTGTAGAAAGTACCGATGAACTGGGCACACTCATACAGTCTTTTAACGAGATGACCCTGCAGCTGGCCGATGCCAGAGAGCAGACAGAAAAAAGCCGGACCGACCTGGAAACCGCCAAAGCCTATCTGGAATCCGTTCTGGCCAACATGTCAGCCGGCGTCATTGTTCTGGATCACACATTCCGGCTGGTCAGCTGCAATGAATCCGTCGAGCGCATTCTCTTTCAGGACCTGAATCCTCATATTGGCGAAACACTGCACGATATTGAAAATCTGAATGCCTTCTCCACGCCGGTCATTGAAGCTTTTTCCGAATTAAGTATCAAGGAGGCCGCTCACGGGAGCCTGAACTGGCAAAGACAAATCGAAATCCCCCATCTGGCACCTGGAGACGAAGAAGCACACGATGTCATGCTGCTTGCCCGCGGATCCAGATTGCCCGTTGAAGGGCAGAGCGGCTACATCGTTGTTTTTGATGATGTTACCGACATTATCTCAGCTCAGCGCTCCCTGGCCTGGGGTGAGGTTGCACGTCGTCTTGCACACGAAATCAAAAATCCGCTCACTCCCATCCAGCTGTCTGCAGAGCGACTGCAGATGAAACTGGAACACAAACTGGAGCCGGCAGACACACAGTTTCTGGCAAAAAGCATCCACACCATCGTAGACCAGGTCGACGCCATGAAGCGCATGGTCAGTGATTTCCGGAATTACGCACAGTCCCCGACAGCCCTGCTGGTTCCACTCAATCTCAACAGTCTGGTCGAAGATATCGTTCATTTGTACATCGGAGACAATACTCGCGATATAATTCACCTGAACCTGTATCCTGATTTACCGGAAGTCCTGGGGGACGCATCCCAGTTGCGCCAGGTCATACACAATCTTCTCCAGAATGCACTTGATGCCGTCACGGAAGTAAACTTTGAAGAAGAAAATGGTCCTTTTATTGAAGTCATAACGGAAAAAGTCACGTATCATAATGCTGCAAACGAAATCTGCCTTGCAGTACGCCTGTCAGTCGTGGATAATGGACAGGGTTTCCCGCAAAAAATGCTTTCACGGATCTTTGAACCCTACGCGACAACCAAGGAAAAAGGAACCGGACTGGGCATGGCAGTCGTCAAAAAAATCGTCGACGAACATCAGGGACGGATTGATGTGAGAAATCGACAGAAGACAAATGGTGCCATCGTATCGATTTTACTGGTACAGTTGGTACCTGAAACCAGTTTGACAAAACCGACACAGACAGCTTGAAAATAAGAAGCATCCGGGCAGTTTACTATGGCAAATATATTAGTTGTTGATGATGAAATAGGAATACGGGAGCTACTCTCCGAAATCCTGTCAGACCAGGGGCATGTCGTTTTCCTGGCCGAAAATGCACAGCAGGCACGGGAATTCCGTAGCAGGCAACGACCCGACCTTGTGTTACTGGATATCTGGATGCCGGATACCGACGGCATTTCGCTCCTGAAAGAATGGCGACGCGAAGAACTGCTGAGCATGCCAGTCCTCATAATGTCAGGTCACGCATCCATTGATACGGCAGTCGAAGCCACACGGCACGGTGCACTTGGTTTTCTCGAAAAACCGATTGCACTGCAAAAGTTGCTCAAAGCCGTCGCGCACGCCCTGACGAGTTCCACAGACAAGGCCCGGGCAGCAAATGTTGCACCAGCAATAACGCCACGTGTGCCTGAAGCGCCTCAGGTCACGCCTGGCCCTCCAGTACCTGAAAAAGGTTCCGCACAGGCACGTACCGGTCTGATGTCACACCCTCAGTCCCAGCTCGACTTCAACCTTCCGTTAAGGGAAGCCCGTGACAATTTTGAACGAACCTATTTCGAATATCACCTGATCATGGAAGGAGGCTCCATGACGCGCGTTGCTGAAAAAGCGGGACTGGAGCGCACGCACCTGTACAGAAAACTCAAGCAACTCAATGTTGAACCCCAAAAACTCCTGAAGAAAAACAGCTGATCCTGTCGTTTTTTTTCATGCCCGTGCCACGACACAGGTTACAGAACCTGTCCGGCCTGAGGCATGCTGACCGGATCCCTGCTTCTTCCCATACGAAAAAAAGGATGTCAAATGCGTTATGTAAATCTTGGAACAACCGGACTTCGCGTTTCTCCCATTTGCCTTGGCATGATGACTTATGGCTCACCCGAATGGCGTCCCTGGGTACTTGATGAGGATGCATCCAGACCGTTCATACGTCGTGCCATTGAGGCCGGTATCAATTTCTTTGATACAGCAGACATGTATTCCAACGGGCTGTGCGAAGTTCTGACAGGAAAACTCGTCAGGGAATTCGCCCGCCGTGAAGAAGTGGTTATCGCAACCAAGGGATTTTTTTATGTCTCGGAAACCGACATGACCTATGATGCCGCCTCGGCAAAACGGGTGCGCCTGCCACCCAATACCACCGGACTTTCCAGAAAGCACCTCTTTCATGCAGTTGACGCATCATTGCAGCGCCTCGGCACAGACTACATTGATCTGTACCAGATTCATCGCTGGGATCGTTCAACGCCGATCGAGGAAACCATGGAGGCACTGCATGATCTCGTCAAGTCCGGCAAAGTCCGTTATATCGGTGCATCAAGCATGTGGGCCTGGCAATTTGCAAAAGCGCAGCAGGTTGCAAAAGAAAACAACTGGACGCCTTTTGTTTCCATGCAGAATCACTACAACCTGATGTATCGTGAGGAAGAGCGTGAAATGATTCCCCTGTGCAAGGACCAGGGTGTAGCTCTGATTCCCTGGAGTCCGCTTGCGCGCGGTTTTCTTGCCGGAAACCGGAAGCCCGAAGACAAGGACGAAAGCGCCAGCAGTTCGGCAACCGTAAGAGCAAAAACGGACGAAATGGCACTTCGCCATTTCTACACCGAAACCGCCTTCAGAATTGTTGACGCACTCTCGGGCGTTGCCAAAGCCAAAGGCCTTTCCAATGCCCAGGTTGCTTACGCATGGCTTTTGCACAAGGGCGTGACCGCCCCGATCGTCGGAACATCCAAAATGGAACAGCTCGAAGAAGCCATCTCTGCAGTCGGTGTGTCTCTCTCGCGGGAGGAAATCGAAGAACTTGAGCGCCCGTACGTCCCGGTTCCCATTCTGGGTCACACCTGATCCTGGCGTTCTGAGCCTCTTTTTCCGGTTCTCACTTTTTGGCAGCGACCGTCTTTCTGGTCGCTGCCTTTTTTGTGGTGGCCTTTTTTGTGGTCGCTGCCTTTTTTGTAGTTGGCTTTTTTGTGGCAGCAGGGGTCGTGGCTTTTTTCGCCGCTGGCTTTGCTTTTGCTTCTACCGCATCGGACTTCGTTTTTTCAGCTGTTGCTGCCTTCTTTTCCGCAAACTTGAACTCGAATTTTCCATCTTTACCCAGCACAAGACACGCCTTGAACGCCCGCTTTGTCCGCTGTGAGACAAAGCCTGCCAGAAGATCGGTCGTACCCTGGCTCAGGAGCTTTTTGATCTGTTCCGGCACAATTTCCAGCTGAAGTATGGTGCGGCTGCTGCGAAAATCACAACTTCTTGGCCTTGAAACCGATTTCTCGCAGACATAGGCCAGTGGCATCTCATATACGTTGCCGGCACACTTCGGACAGGATCCCAGGGGTTCCTTTCCGGAAAAATCGACTGCCTCGCCTTCGGTCTCATCTTCTTTTACCTGCCCGAAATCAAATTCCAGTTTGTAGCCTGCTTTTTCGCCATCACGGACAATCTTTAAAATGGCATTGAAGGGGCGTCCGGTCTTTGACCGGAATCCCTGTAACGGACCGATCTCCCCTTTTTCAAGGAGTTCTTCGACCTCATCAATGGAAAAAGCCCGGCTTCCAGGTGTTTTTGAAATGGAAAAATCACAGGATGTACAGGCAAAGCGCCTGTAATTTTCACGGATGACCTTGTGGCACGCAGGGCAGGGCGTTTTCAGTGTGACATAGTCCCCCGGGATGGTTTCCTCGTCATACTCTTTTGCCCGTCCGACAATAGCCTGCGTCATCTGCGCTATTTCCTGCATGAACGCTTCACGGCTGAACTCGCCTTTTTCCATCCGGGACAGCTTGTATTCCCAGTCTCCGGTCAGCTCGGGTCTGGTCAGTTCACTGATACCCAGCCCACGAAGCAGCGTCATCAACTGAAAGGCCTTGGGCGTTGGTTGCAGTTCTCGTCCTTCCCTGATGAGATATTTTTCGGACAGAAGTCCTTCAATAGTGGCCGCACGTGTTGCCGGCGTGCCCAGGCCTTTCCCGGTCATGGCTTCGCGCAGTTCATCGTCAAGCAGCTTGCCGGCCCCTTCCATGGCCGAGAGCAATGTTGCTTCCGTATAGCGTGCAGGTGCTCTGGTTGCGTGCGCCTGTGCGTCTATCTCTTCTGTCTGTACGGTCTCTCCGGCAGATACGGGAACCAGAATCCGGTCTTTTTCGCTGGTGGTATCAAACGAGACATCCCTGCCATAAACAGCAAGCCAGCCCGGTTTGGTCATCACTCTGCCTTCACTGCGGAACCGGTGACCTGAAACTTCTGTAAAACGCGTTGTTACCAGAAACTCGGCTGCCGGGAAAAATACTGCCAGAAACCGTCGTACGACCAGATCATACAGGCGCTGCTCGGCTTCAGACAGGTTGCCAGGTCGCTGCGGTGTAGGAATAATGGCAAAGTGATCCGAGATTTTACGGTTATCAAAAATCCGCTTGTTTGGGCGAATCCAGCTGTTTTCCAGAATCTGCGAAGCAAAAGGCGAAGACGGCGCATAACCGACCAGGCTTTCCACGGTCTGGAATGCCGTGGACAGGTAGTCTTCCGGCAAATGCCTCGAATCGGTTCGGGGATAGGTCAGTACTTTCTGGCGCTCATACAGCGACTGGGCAAGTGCCAGAGTATTTTTTGCTGAAAAACCGAAGCGGGCATTGGCTTCCCGTTGCAGGCTTGTCAGATCAAAAAGCGCCGGAGAAATGGAGGTTGTCGGGCGGGATTCTTCCGAAACGGTTCCCGGCTTACCCTCGCACTCACTTACAATACGCTCGGCTGCAGCTCTGCTCCAGAGCCGCTCGGCCCTGAGTTCGTTATCTTCTTCATTTTTTCTGAATCCGGGATCCAGCCATCGTCCCTCATAGACGCCCTGCGCACAACTGAACCGGGCGTGCACTTCCCAGTAATCACGGGAAACATACTGCCTGATACTTTCTTCACGTGCGACAACGATCGACAGGGTAGGCGTTTGCACTCTTCCAACAGTAGTCAGGAAGAATCCGCCTTCCTGTGAGTTGAATGCCGTCATCGCCCGTGTACCGTTAATGCCGATCAGCCAGTCTGCCTCTGACCGGGAACGTGCCGCATCGGCCAGTGGCTGCATTTCCTCGTCACTTCGCAAATGTTTGAATGCCGAAACAATGGCGGTAGGCGTCATGGACTGCAGCCAGAGTCGCTTGATTGGCTGCTTTGCCTTCGTATACTGTGTGATGAGCCGGAAAATCAGTTCGCCCTCACGGCCCGCATCGCAGGCATTGATGATGCCGGTAATATCTTTTCTTCTGATCAGTCGACCGAGCAGTTTAAGACGTGCTTCCGAGCGGGTAATGGGAAGAAGATCAAACTGGGGAGGAATAACCGGCAGATTGGCAAAGCTCCATTTTCCGCGCTTGACCTCATATTCTTCAGGCGCGGCAATTTCAACCAGATGTCCGACCGCAGAGGTCAGTACATACTGATCCGACTCAAAATAATCTGCATGCCTGGTAAAGCCTCCCAGGGACTTTGCGATATCACTTGCAACGGAGGGCTTTTCTGCGATGATCAGTGTTTTTCCCATAAAATTTCAAACCTGCAACTTGTAATGATTGGCCCGAATAATAGCACTTCCTGCTGGTAACGGGTGTTTCTATCTCAAAACCTTGATTGCGCTGTTTTCAACAGACTGAACGATCGCTTGCGACCTGGTCATTTCTGGTGTTCACCCCATGGGCAATGCCCGGGATTTTTTTCGGCGGATATTGTTAAGGCGAATTTTAAACCAAATCTACAGCAATGCTTCATTTTTTTCTTTTGACCGGGTGCATGCCGTGATGCACCGGATGCAGACCGCCTTTCCGGGTTCAGTCAGCAAACGAAAAACCCTGGATGAATTCGGCTGCATTCAGGCGACGCCCTCCTGGCTTTTGCATTTCGTCAATGCGCAATATACCCTGACCACAGGCAACAAGTACCCCGTTTTTTGCATCCGCCGAGATGATTTTTCCGGCGGCTTCTGTGACTGACTGTGGCAATGCCGTTGCACGCCAGATCTTGACTGTCGTTTCGCCAATGACAAACTGCGCTCCCGGAAAGGGGCTGAAGGCGCGTACTTTATCTGCAAGGACAGCAGCTGGCTGCGAAAAATCCAGCGTCGCTTCCGACTTCGTTATTTTGTGGGCGTAAGTAGCGCTATCCGGATCCTGTGCTCTGGCAACCAGATCCGCGCCTCGACTTTTAAGCTTTGACAAGGTTTCACAGATCAGGCGACTTCCCATGAGTGCCAGTCTGTCATGCAGTGTCTGCGCAGTATCCTCCTGCGCAATATCCATCGACTCCTGTAACAGGACCGGTCCGGTGTCGAGTCCTTCATCCATTTGCATGATGGTAATACCCGTTGTTTTATCACCTGCCTCAATTGCCCTTTGAATCGGCGCAGCCCCGCGCCATCTGGGGAGAAGCGATGCATGAATATTGATGCAGCCGTAACGGGGAATCTGCAGAACGGACAGTGGCAGTATCTGCCCGTAAGCAACCACCACCATGACGTCCGGCCTGAGCCGGAACAGCTGATCATGCACGGCTGAAGCCTCTTCAGCGTGTACTCCATCACGGCGCAGGGATATGGGCTGTGAAACGGGTATGGACAGTTTCTGTGCCAGCTGTTTGACGGCTGAAGCCTGCAGAGTCTTCCCGCGCCCTGCGGGACGGTCGGGCTGCGTCAGAACCAGCCCGACATCAAAGCCTGCGTCCAGAATCGCCTGGAGTGCAACTGCTGCAAATTCGGGGGTCCCCGCAAAAACCACTTTCACCGGCGTCCTCCCGTGCGGGATGCATTTTTACGCTTGATCTCACGCGTTTCCTTGAGCATTTTTGTTCTGATACGATCCCGCTTCAGGTGTGAGAGATAGTCAACAAACATGAATCCTTTGAGGTGATCCATTTCATGCTGAATGCAGACAGCCATTATCCCTTCCGCGTCCAGTTCAAAAAAATCACCGTTCAGGTCCTGCGCCCTGACTCTTGCCCTGGCAGGTCTTTCCACTTCTTCGTAGATACCCGGAACAGAAAGACAGCCTTCGTCAAAGGTTGCTTTTTCGGCGCTGGCACTCACAATTTCCGGATTGATAAAAACCTGGAGCTCGTCCCGGTTTTCTGATACGTCAATGATGATGATCTGTTCATGCACATCGACCTGAGGAGCAGCCAGTCCGATTCCTCTGGCTGCATACATGGCCTGCGCCATGTCTTTGACAAGCTGCTTCAGGCGCTCATCAAAAACAGTAACGGGTACAGAGACCTTGTTCAGGCGAGGGTCCGGATAGCGGATTATGGTTAACTGGGACATAAATTCTGTGAGCTGACGTAAAAAAAACCTGCCGGGACTGAACTTTGAAGTGCCCTGAAAAAAGCATAGCATAACCCAGCTGATGCAGGAAACTCAAGCTTTTCCAGGCACCCTGTTCAATCAGGCCATACCGATGCCGCACTCCTGCTACGCGATAATGCTGAAGCTTGACATTTTGTGAACATACTGCCAGATATGTCCGCTTCCATTTACATCCGGGTCCGTTTCTTCCGGGACACGCCTCCGTGTGCTCTTCTTTTTTTTAAACTCGCCATTCTGTTCTTTCTCCCGGCAGAACCTGGCTCTGTTTCCGGAGCCGCTCCCCCATTTCTCTTAAGCCACTTTACTTCTTTTGTTGCATGGCCCATCCGTGCCACGCAGAGATTGTGTGCAATCCGGAAGCTGGTTTTATGCCTGCTCCCTGTTGTCGTGACCGCTGCCCGCCGTACCTGCCCTGGCGCATGGATGCGACACCTTTCTTTCCGGAAGATATTGTTGAAAAACTCATGGTCAGCGATCCGTCCTGACTGATACAATTGGGTCGGGAGTACAGCAGTTTCCCATCAAACCCCACAGTTTCCCGAAATGGTGCTTCGTACCTGAACCCTAGGGACAGTAAAACAGAATCAAGGAGCAGATAATTGTCCGAAGAAGAATTAGCGGCATGGATCCGTCTATTGTGTACAGAGGGCATTGACCCGGCCAAAGCCAGAAGTCTCCTGACCGAGTTCGGTCTGCCACAGCATATTTTTTCAGCAACCCTCCTGCAACTTGAGCGCGTGGTTCCGACTCAACTGGCAAAGGCCCTTTTTTTACCACCTGACAAATCAATCATTGAACAGATCGAAAAAACAAAAACCTGGCTGAGTCGTGAGGGCAATCAGCTTATAACCCTGGGTGACCCGCACTATCCTGCATCTTTGCTTGACATACCTGACCCGCCGATTATGCTGTGGGTCTCAGGGCGTGTCGAACTGCTTTCCAGCCCCTCCTTTGCCATTATCGGATGCCAGAGTGCAACACATCAGGGTTCTCTTGATTCCAGGCGTTTTGCCCAGGCACTTGGCAATGCCGGCTATACCATTGTTTCCGGAATGGATCCGGGAATTGATGTTGCTGCCCATACCGGAGCACTCAACACTGCATCTTCAACTGTTGCCGTATTGGCAACCGGAGCGGATACGATCATTCCCGCCCGGCACGTGATACTGGCTGCCAGAATAGCCGAAGAGGGATGCCTGATAAGCGAATTCCCGCTTGGAACACCACTTCTGAAAGAAAATGCCCTGAAACGGATGCGCATTATCAGTGGACTCGCACGCGGGATGCTGGTTGTTGAAGCAGAACTCTACTCCCGTTCGATGACAGCAGCACACATGGCCGTTGAACAGTCAAAAGAAGTCTTTGCCGTCCCCGGCTCCATTCATTCGGCCCTGTCGCGAGGATGTCACAGACTGATTCGGCAGGGCGCAAAGCTCGTTGAGACAGAGAAAGATATTCTGGAAGAACTTGCTTCTCTGGCAACTGGAAGCTGATAATTGATCCAGGCTTTGACATCCTCCCCTTCCTTTAGGGAGGGGAGGATGTCAAAATCTGCACTCAGCCCAAAATATATCGGGTTTCACGAAATCGGAGCGCATTGTGATTGCGTTCAGGCAAGGTTTCTCAGAGCGCATCAGCCTCTTCACGGATCACCCTTCGCAGGATTTCTGCAATATCGGTTCCCCGCATTGCGTCACGTAGTGCAGCGTTCATCAAAGTCTGATAGCCTCTGCCTCCCGCTCGGGATTTGTACCATGCCACCACATCCGGATCAAGTGATATGTTTATTTTCAGTTTCTTTCCAACCGGTTTCAGTCCGACTCGATGGGTCGCATGCTGGAAGTCATCTTCTGTCCAGACAGGTGCATCATCAAAATCCTCTTTTTTGGAGACGGGCAAAGTATTGTTCTCGTTCATGGCGTTCGGCCTTTCGCATGGAAATAACGCGGATGTCATCACTGGTTTCCGTATGAGCAATTGCAACAACAGCGCCATCAAGAAGCCCTATCGTTGAAAATCTCTCTTCGTCGTCCGGAAATCGTGTGTCGCGAAGTGTTACTGTTTTTTTGTTTTTGCGACATGCGCTACTGCGCATCTCAGGACAGCTTTTCAAGCATAATCTCCGGAGACAGATTCTTTTTCACAGCCTCAATCAGAATGACCCTGACTTCAGCTTTCTCATCGTTGACAAAATACCCTATGCGAATATTGCTGCGGTAATGGGTAACGTAAAGACCGGGATAAAGGTCATCACGCTTCGTACCCCTATAAGGAGAAAGATCAAGCTTAAAGCAAAACGCCTCAAGTTGATCGATATAGGCACGGGCGCTTTCCTCAGAACCAAGGAACTCCCAAAGACTGACAAATATCTCGACAAGGCCATCAATAGCAGAGTCATCAAGGCAAACGGCGTATTCCTTCACTTTTTGCTCCGATAAACCTTTGCCGCTGCATCAAGCTTTGCTTTCACTTCCGGGCGCGTTCTGAGAGTTGATGGATCTTTTAATATCCGCCTTAACCCCTCCAGGAGCCTGCGATCAAAATCGGCATCTGGCTCCGGTGCATCATACCGGGATTTCAGTAATCGCAGACCTGCTCTTACGGCTTCGCTTTCACTGCCATACTGCCCGGAATCAACCAGTTTGCGGACGAAATCCCATTGCTCTGGCGGTGCAGAGATACTTTTTTTTACACTTTTTTGCTGAGTGCTCATGCTGCTCCTCTAAAGTTATTTTCTGGTGGCAAATATTACCACCAAGAGGCTGTTTTCGCAAGCAACCTGCCCCCACAAAAGAATCGCTCGACACAAAAAAGACAAGCTACAATTTACAGCAGATGGCGCAGACGATTTTAAAAGCTGGTTTATAGATTTTGAACCGTTCGCTGGAGCTAGATTTATTGAAAGTGAGCTGGGGAAAATTCCCGCTGGATAGCGAGCAGGCTTGCTTTCCGAACTCATAGCAATTAAACATTCAACCCCGGAAGCTACAATACAGTAAGGCTCAGGGACGCAATTCCTGATAGGGCAAAGAGCACTGCATTTGATTTTGTATCTGTTTCATGTGCTATAAAAACGCGAAAAGTGGGGGGCAACCTGGACAAGAGCATCAATTTTGGGAAACAGCGACCTTTGCCATTCCAGAAGCGAGAAAACTCAACACAAGAGAATTAAAGGACACTCCTTCCGAACGAGCCCGGGCTCTCATTTGTGCATGTAAAGATTTTGGGACACGAGCAATAAATTTTCCAGAAGCAACGCCACCACTATTTGGAAGAGGCACGGGTATACCTATGTCCATCAAAGCCGCAATGGTTTCTTCAAGAGCATCTCTTCCATTTGCAATGGCTTCTTCAATCGTTTCACCATCGGATATGCAGACGTTGAAATCAGGATAGGAAATAAGAAATCCACCACCTTCATCTTCCGACAATGGGCGAATTTCGAACGGATATTCGTCTAGATTTTTCATGGATTATTTCACTTCAATCATTTTTAGAAACTTTCGGACATAAACAGCCTTAACAGGCTTTCGTACAGGAACCGAGAGGTGCCTTTCGTCCGACCCTACGAAAACGCAGTGGCTGGTTCCTTTCTGTCGCTAGGTCAACCCATGTTGTTTTGCAACAGTTTTAAGTTGCTCAATGCGCCAATCCTTTTGGTTAACTTTCATGGCTTCTAAAAGTTTGGTCGCAGTATTCATCTGCCAATGATATTAAATATAATATCATCTGTCAATGACACCTCTGCAGAGAGTTCTTAACCCTAAACCCGTCTGCTCTAAATTATGATTTACAACGAAAATCAATTACCACACCAGGAACAAAACCGAAGGCACCCAACAACACAAATCATAATTTAGAGCAGATGGCGCACGCGATTTTCACTTCGTGGTTAGTGGATTTTGAGCCGTGGGGCAGAGCAATGCCAACGGAATGGCGTGAAGGGACACTTGACAATATTGCCAGCATCACAATGGGGCAATCACCTGAAGGCACGAGTTAAACGAAGGCGGCATTGGCACAGTCTTTTATCAGGGGCGAGCCGAATTTGGAACGCGTTTTCCCACACGCCGTCTGTTTACTACTGAACCAAGGCGAATGGCTGAAAAAGGTGATGTTCTTATGAGTGTTCGTGCGCCAGTTGGAGATTTGAATGTTGCCCTTGAACCTTGTTGCATTGGGCGTGGTCTGGCAGCTGTTAAAAGTATTGATGGCTATCAATCGTTCGTCATTTACACAATGTTTTCTTTAAAACAGCACTTGGATATGTTCAACGGAGAAGGCACGGTATTTGGCTCGATCAATAAGGACGATATGGCAAATCTCCCCGTAATTATTTCCGACACCGGCTGTGATGCGCCAATTTGAAAAATTAGTGAAACCGATAGATGCCGCTATCCAGGTAAATTACGAAGAAATTTGTATTCTGCAAACTACGCGGGACGAACTTTTGCCTCGCCTGATGTCCGGCAAACTATCTGTAGCTGATATTCCCTCTGCCAAATGAGAATAATTATCGCCCAAATATTCAATCGTATTTCAAGCTGTATTTCTGCATAAAAATTCGCGGTGTCAAAATCGTGGGGAGTTCCATATCCAACGAAGCAAGGTCATCATCTCCTGACAGTAGCACATCCACATCCGCTTCAATTGCCGATACGAGGACAGGCAAGTCCTTCAAGTCTCGTACATCAGGGAATTCAGATGGATCAATGTTTTCCGGTGTGAATGTCAATTCAAAAGGCAACTCTCGTAAAAAATGCTCCACTATTGCACTTTTTCCTGGGAATTTCTTCAGCGTGACCCTGTTCAATTCTTCCAGCACGTAAGTTGAAAGCACTATGGTATGACGCTCGACAAGTTCATCTAACAGAAGGAGGATATAGCTTGAGGACAGCACGGCGGCAGAGATAAGAATATTGGTGTCAAGCATCACCCGCACGACGTTCCTCCCACATCTGTGCTCGCACTTCGTCTACCAATGCGACAACATCTTTTTCGTCATACAAACCAAGCCGCTCGGCTTCACCTGCAAAACCTGTGCGCAGATTCTCAAACGCAATTTTTGCAGCATTTACTACAACAATCCGACCTTGATCTTCAATGAACACGACCTTATCGCCTTCCCGTACACCCAGCTTTCTGCGGATGCCAATGGGAAGTGTAATTTGCCCTCTGGTTGTGATTTTCGCAATTTCCATATCTGAAGCCCTAATCTTGTATTTCCATAAAATCTTACTTTACTTGATTATACTGTACAAGAACATTTGGCGGTAGGCAAGTCTAAAGCCCATAAAATGTAAAGGCCCATAAAAAATGTAGCGACAAAAATTCAAAATTACGTTCTATTAAATTAGAATGTAGACATGCTGCCGAATGATACCAAGTCCTGATCAGAATCAGAAGATTCAAGTCGCTAAATTATGATTTGTGTTGTTGGGTTCCTTCGGTTTTGTTCCTGGTGTGGTAATTGATTTTCGTTGTAAATCATAATTTAGCGTTTTAACGGCATCTATCAAAAAAAGAGTGTGACCACAAAAAATGCACTTGCAAAAATTGTGGGGAAAGAGATTTTTCATCCTTTAACTGTTTGATTAAAAGCGATTTTTCTCTTTTTTCAAATGATTCAACGGAGCCTCATTCATTTCTCTGAAACGCAAGAACTTGGAACTACGCTTCCTGATATCGGTATGGTTTTAATGCGCCTTGCTGTATGCGTACAATATATGCATAATGGTGCCATGAAGCTGACTTACGATCCTGACAAAAACCGGGCCAATATCAGAAAACATGGCATAAGCCTTGCTGAGACAGAAGCGGTATTCACGATCCATTTGCTATTGTAGTTGAAGACAGTGATCACGATGAGGAACCGTTTGTTGCTATTGAAACTGGAAATAACGGAATTGTCCTTGTTGTTTCATATGCCTACAGATATGAAGACGAAGTGCGTGCCATATCAGCAAGAAAAGCATCGAGAGCAGAACGAATGCAATATGAAGGATGAAAGTAATGAAACAAGAATATGATTTTTCAAGTGGAAAGCGTGGACCTGTTGTTCGGGCTGCCGGAAAAACCAGGGTGACGATCTGGCTGGATGACGATATAGTTGGCACTTTCCGCGAAAGGGCAGAAAAGGAAGGAACCGGCTATCAGACATTAATCAATAGTGCGCTTAGGGAGACAATTCGGCCTGAAAGTGCACCAGTTACCATTGAATCCTTGCGCCGGGTACTGCGTGAAGAGTTCATGATGGTTTAATGCTGCTGGTCCCAAAGGCTTCTCCCGGTTGTTTATCTTCAATTTCGGGAACAAAAAACACATCTTCTCGCCAGCTTTCCTTTTACAACAGCTTACCAAAGAACATCCAGGCACCTCATTCATACGTCTTTAATGTTTGAATATCAATCACAGATAACTCTCCGGACATTAATCGAGAAACAGCCCTGTCAACAATTGGCAATGCTATTGTAACTGTTCAGCATGGCCTGTCGTTTTCTGAATGCATACTCGCATTACCTGATAGAGGAGTTGACTCACCCTGCCGCAAAATATTGTTGTTGCCAGAAAAAGCTCCCAACAGTTGCTAAATAACACGTCAAATCCAACATTTTTACATGTTATTATAGCTTTACGGTAAAAACCGTTGGCCTACTGCAGACCTCTACGTAGTTGCGGTGCAAGTCCGCTGTCCACGCTTCTTCTTCAACCAGGTGCTTCTTCAGTATGTTGCCGGCAGAGTTTATATCGGCATTGATTTTCCTGCCGTCAGACGAAACAAACAGCCCCCGATGCTTCCTGCGACCCTTGTATTCGGCCTGTTTTTCAACAGGCTCGTCGTCAATAAAACTGCACTTGCTCGTATACGCCTCCTCTCGAAGCACAACCCGGATGCCAGCCAAAGCGCACTTGTACTTCAGCATATTCACAAGCATCAAAAAAGGTATCTGCACGAAATTCTGGTTGGTCCTCTTCCCAAGATTAACGTCTTGTTTCCAGCCCTTGTTGTAA
>Ga0099364_10006366_pt1 | contig 17211 bp, 13 predicted proteins | sample TergutTh196P3_FD_73070 | JGI IMG/M metagenome (GOLD analysis project Ga0099364, IMG submission 73070) | Microcerotermes parvus P3 segment gut microbial communities from Pointe-Noire, Republic of the Congo - Th196 P3 | ecosystem: Host-associated > Arthropoda: Insects > Digestive system > Gut ... | reverse complement strand
AAGTGGTTCTTCGCGGCGATTCTTATGACGATGCTTATCTGCATGCTATTGAAATAACTAAAGAGCGAAACGGTGTTTTTGTGCATCCTTTTGACGACTTGGATGTAATAGCCGGCCAGGGAACGATTGCTCTTGAAATTCTGCATGACCAACCCAACATTGATGCCATAGTTGTTCCTGCGGGCGGCGGGGGTATGCTTGCAGGTATTTGCGCAACAACAAAGCAAATTAATCCCGATGTAAAAGTCTTCGGTGTTCAAGCAGAGGGCGCAAATGCGATAGCAGCGTCTTACGAAAAAAAGTCTCGTTGCTGTTTGGATAAATTATACACAATAGCCGATGGAATAGCGGTAAAAAATCCGGGTGAAAAAACTATCGAACTTATTAACAGATATGCCGATGGAGTAATGACGGTATCGGATAACGAAATTGCGGAAACAATCATCGACTTGTTAGAGCGCGAAAAAACCATGGTTGAACCTGCCGGAGCTACACCTCTTGCCGCCCTTATAAGTGATAAACTTGGACTTAGGGGCAAGAAAGTTGCGTGCCTGTTAAGTGGCGGCAATGTGGATATAAGTCTGATAAACAAAATAATTGAACGCGGTCTTGTTTCACGCGGGCGTCAAATAAAGTTTTCGGTTGTACTGACGGATAAACCCGGCGCACTTTTGCAACTTAACAAAGTAATCGCCGGCAACCAAGCCAACATCATCGGCATGGAATATGACCGAACCGATGCCGGCATTTCGCTTAATCAAACAATTTTAAACCTAACCTGTGAAGTAAGCGGAAAAGAATACAGCGACAAGCTGCTTACACAAATCCGCGAACACGGCTTCAAAATACTTAATAACGATAAAACACAATCGTGTCATTGCGAGGCGTCAGTCGAAGCAATCCCACGGTAAAGATTGTGCTCGCATGTCATTGCGAGCCCGTAAGGGCAGGGGTTTTTCCTCTGCAATGACCGGTGATTTTAACTTGGCAAACTGAAATCCCTATGCTAAAATGCCCACATGATTTCAGCAAGCAATGTTTCATTACAATACGGCAAGCGCGTTCTCTTTAAAGACGTCAATTTAAAATTCGTAGCCGGCGAATGTTACGGTATCATAGGCGCCAACGGCAGCGGCAAGTCTACTTTTTTAAAAATTCTGTCCGGGGAAATAGCTCCCAACAAAGGTGAAGTTATTATCGAAAAACGAAAACGTCTCTCGGTTCTTGCGCAAAATCAAAACGCATTTGACGATTTAACGGCGGTGGACACCGTAATAGGCGGCCATGAGAAATTGTACAAACTTATGAAAGAACAAGACGCACTTTATGCACTGGGCGAAAATTTGACCGATGCGCAAGGCGTACGCCTCGCCGACATTATGAATGAATTTGCCGACCTCGACGGCTGGGAAGCCGACGGTAATGCACGCAGTATGCTTACAGGTATGGGCGTAGAAGATAAATATCACGACACTTTAATGCGCGACCTTGACGCTAAAATCAAAGTTAAAGTGTTGCTGGCGCGTGCTCTGTTCGGGAATCCCGACATATTAATAATGGACGAGCCCACCAATAACCTCGACTTAAAAAGCATCCACTGGTTGGAAGATTTCCTTTTGGACTTCCGCAACACTGTTATCATCGTATCGCATAACCGCCACTTTTTAAACAAGGTTTGTACAAGTATCTGTGACGTTGATTTCTCGCAAATAAACATGTTCATCGGCAATTATGATTTTTGGTATGAAACGAGTCAGTTGATTTTACGTCAACAAAAAGAAGCCAATAAAAAGGCGGAAGCCCGCGCCGAGGAATTGAAAGACTTTATCGCACGCTTCAGTGCTAATGCGTCTAAATCACGTCAAGCCACAAGCCGCAAAAAAGAACTTGCAAACTTAAAAATCGAAGACATAAAGCCAAGCAGCCGCAAATATCCGTATATTAACTTTGACATCGAACGTGAAGTCGGAAACGAAATTTTGGCTGTCGAAAACTTGACCTTGAACGGCTATTTCAAAAATGTATCGTTCAGATTAAACAAAGGCGACCGTGTAGGCTTTTTATCACAAAAAAGTTTAATATTAAGCAAACTGTTCGATTGTTTAACGGGCGAAATCAAACCCGACGGCGGTACGGTGACATTTGGGAAAACCATAACGACAAGTTACCTGCCATCCGAGTACCGCAAGTTTTTTGACGGAGTAAAATTAAACTTGGTGGATTGGCTAAAGCAATTTTCCACTGATACAAACGAACAGTTTATAAGAAGTTGGCTGGGACGAATGCTGTTTGGCGGGGAAGAAGCATTAAAAGAAGCCCGTGTCCTCTCCGGCGGAGAAAAGGTTCGCTGTATGCTTGCCAAGACCATGCTTAACCGCGGCAACCTGCTTATATTAGACGAACCTACCAACCACTTAGATTTAGAAAGTATTACCGCATTGAATGAGGGGATGAAAAGGTATAAAGGGGTTATGTTGTTTGCGACACAGGACGAACATATTTTGTCTACGGTGGCTAGTCGCATAGTTGAAGTTAACGAAAACAAATATGTCGACAAGATGACGACGTATGACGAGTATGTAAACAGGGTTTAAGAATCCCCAAGTTGACGGAGCACCGCAAATAATGCGATTTTGTTTCAAAATTAAGCTTGTGTTGACAGTATAGACCGGGCAGATAATGCGCACAATACCAACATGAAAAAATTACTTGCTCTTGGTGTTATGTTTTTGGCAATGGTCGTACTTGTCGGTGCGGCTGATCCAACGAAGGAAATCCAGGAAAAATTAAAAGAAAAGGGTTATTATCAAGGTGTTGCAGACGGTATCATCGGTGCCGGAACAACAAACGCCATAAGGATGTTCCAAGTCGACAACGAACTTGAACCTGACGGCATAGCAGGTCAAAAAACACTGGCAGCGTTGGGAATAGATTTGATAAAAAATAAAACTACCGGTACGGCCGGTGTAAAAAATCAGTCTCATATAAATTTGCTTGCCAAATTCATCCAAGCCGAAGCCGGCGATCAGCCCTATGAAGTCCGGGTAGCTGTTGGTGCGGTAGCAATTAACCGATTAAAGCATGAAAAATTTCCGAATACTTTGGCTGGTGTAGTTTTTCAGCTTGATGCATTCACTGCGGTACGTGACGGGCACATGAGTATGAAACCAACCGAAGATACCGTTAATGCCGCAAATGCCGCTTTAGCCGGAGAAGACCCAACCGAAGGCTGTTTATATTATTATAATCCGGGAACAGAGAACCGTAAATACGTTTTGGAGCGTGAACCGAAAACATCATTAGGTAAATACAGATTTTGTATATAAAGGAGGAGTATAGATGACCGAACGGAAGAGCACAATTCATTGCCGGGATAGCAAAGGGCGCATTATGAGTCCTTCCAAATGTCCGCCGGAGAAAAAAAGGACAGAGTTGCGGTACATAAGCGTAGTCTCGAGCGCACTTGTGCTGGGGGTTATTGCACTTGGCGTGATGTTGTCGGTTACGGCGGGCAGAAGCGCAACTCTTGCCAACAGTTTAGAGAATCAATATCAATTAAGTTATCACGACTTCACCGCGAATGTTGAATCCATTATTAATAATGAAGACGTAGAGTTAAACGCACATATGGCAATCGCAAATTTGACTGCGTTGCCTGTAAAAAGCGAAAATACAACAGAGACCATTGCGCTTCTTAATAAGATAGCAAAAGAAGGAACAGAAAACCATATGGAGGAACTTGGCGACCTTTATGTTCGTCTTGTTGGGTTTAGCGAAGCGAACAGCGAATATCGATTTGTTGATAATCTTAACGATGCAAAGCGGAAACAACGTGTTACCAAGTTTGACAAAGCATTTACAAATAATAGTTGATCTGTTATATTTATGTATTATGAATGATACTATCGGTCCTTTAAGAAAAGTCAAACTTGCTTTAGCATTTACTGCAGGGCTTGCAGTTGGTACACTGGTTATGGATTGTGATAACAAGCCCGCTGTTACACCGCAAAAAACTAGTTTTAAACAGCCTGGGAACAACGACCAAAAAATGACGTTCAGAACTACACCCGACGGAAGGCTTTACCGTGTACCGCATAATGACGAAATGCAATTTCTCCCGTTACCTGACAATTCGGTTGACGAAAATGCAATAAATTGATACCGTATATTACGGAGGAAAAAGATGGACGAGAAAATGAAAATTGAAGAGCAGCCGGAGCGCTATGGAGAAGCGCCGCTTGTGCAAAGTAATGTCAAAAAACCAAAAACCAAGGGAAGTTGGAAAAGTTACATAACCGGTGTTGTTCTTGGGATTGCGCTTGCGGCAGGAGGTAAAGCCGCGCTTGATCAGCGTGCCGAATGCCCGCCCCCTGCAGCGAAACCCGTTGCCGAGATGGCGCAAAAAGAGGAACAACCGTGGCGTGCAGACTTTATTAAACCGGGCGAAGGTGGCGACGGTACCGGATTTCATAAAGTAATATCGGAAGCAGATATAACTGATGCGGATTGGGAGATTTATGTTTATCAAATGTCTCATATGGCTACTGAAGTTGCGCGCACCTTTATAGATATGAAGGAGTCAGACCTTGAAAAATTCAAAATAATGTCGGATTTGTATTTTACCGGGCGTGCGCCTGTATTTGTGGATGCAAGACTGTACGAAATTGACGAACAAGAGCTTAAAAAAGGCGGGATTGAATTCCTTGATGACCTTGATACGGAACCGTTTACTTACATCCCGATTGGCGTTGACGATAAAGAATGGGATAAAATTAACAAGGAGTTCAAGCTTACAAACGAGGACTGGCAAGCTTTTATAGATTATTATTCTAATCTTTCGAATACTGCAATCAGGATCGAGCGGCTTAGTGACCCTGAAAAATTAACGGTTATGAGCAAAATGTTTGGTGAGGGCAGGGCTCCCGAATGGGTTCACGAGGAAGTTGACGAACGTGTAAAAGAAAACGTCGGTCAGATGAAACAAGCCACCAAGGCCGAGGGATCCCAGCGGACACGCATTATCGATCGGCTTCGCGATAACAGGGCAGAACGTCAAGGGAGAACACAGAATTAAAGGCACTTTAAAGAAACTTAAAAATTAGTTGTTTGTTTGGATATAATAATGTTATCCTGATGACATATCGTAGGTATACTATACAACAGGGGGATTTTTTATGGAAAATGAAGAAGTTGAAAAAATCGAGGAAGAAGTAGAAGAAACTGCTACTCGGGCACCGTCGGACTTTACCGGAGTGTCATCTATAACAATGGCTACGACGTTAGCCGGAACAAATTGCGATGCATCGCGGTCATATGCGGTTACACAAGAACCGCCAAAAGAAGAGGAACCTGTGAAAAGAGGATGGTTCGGAAGACGAAAATAACTTATTTAATAGTTGCATGCACTAATCCCAAAAACAACGGATGCGGTCTGTTCGGCCGGCTTTTGAATTCGGGATGGAATTGAACGGCGATGAAGTACGGATGATTTGGAAGTTCAATTGTTTCAACAAGTTTGTTATTCGGAGAAACTCCGCTTATGATTAAACCTTTACTTATCATTATTTCGCGATAATTGTTATGGAATTCAAAACGGTGCCGGTGGCGTTCGCTTATGCTTGTTGTTTTGTAAAGATCACAGAGCAGTGTTCCTTTTGTAATCTTACACGGATATGCGCCCAGTCGCATTGTGCCGCCGCTGCCGATTTTGTCGGCTTGATCCGGCATAACGTGAATCACTTGATTTAATGTATCAGGCTTGAATTCGCTTGAATTTGCATCTTTTAAGCCGCAAATATTTCGGGCGAACTCGATGACCGCGATTTGCAGTCCCAGACAGATACCCAAAAAAGGAATATTCTTCTCCCTTGCATAACGACAGGCTGTTATTTTGCCTTCTATGCCGCGATTACCAAATCCGCCCGGAATAATCATTGCGTTTATGTTCTTGAAAATTTTTGCTACATTGTTTTCGTTGATCTTTTCGCTGTCTGTCCATTGAATTGAAATTTTTGCGCCAAGTGCAATGCCCGCATGATTAAGGGCCTCGATAACAGAAATGTAAGCATCCTGTAGTTGCACGTACTTTCCGACAATCGCAACAGTAATTTCTTTTTCCCTTTTGTTAATTTTTCCAATCATAGTTCGCCATTCAATCAAGTCCGGGTGTTTATATTCAAGATTAAGACTGCGGCAAACAACTTTATCAAGTCCGCTTTCGTGCAACATAATTGGAGCACGGTATAATGAATCAAGAGTTATGTTTTCGATAACGCAATCTTTTTTAACTTTACAAAATAACGCGATTTTGTCTTTTATTCCTTGTGCGATTGGCTCGTCTGCCCTTGTAATAATAATACCGGGAGCGATTCCCATTGATTGGAGTTCCTTGACCGAATGTTGAGTTGGTTTAGATTTGTGTTCTTTTGATGCTTTAAGATACGGTACAAGTGTCACATGAATAAATAAGCAATCATCGCGCTCTTGTTCAAGTGATATTTGTCGAATAGCCTCAATAAAGGGCTGGCTCTCGATGTCGCCAACAGTTCCGCCTATTTCGACAAGTAAAATATCGGCGTTTGTTTTCTTTGCCCCTGAATAAATAAAGTCTTTAATTTCTTGTGTAATATGTGGAATTACTTGCACAGTATTCCCGAGATAGACACCCTCACGTTCACGATTAAGGACGTTCCAAAACACTGCTCCGGATGTGATATTGCTGAACTTTGTCAAGTTTTCGTCCATAAAGCGTTCATAATGCCCTAGGTCCAAATCGGTTTCCGCACCGTCATCGGTTACGAAGACTTCGCCATGCTGATATGGGCTCATTGTACCCGGATCAATATTCATATAGGGGTCAAGTTTCATGGCATGAACTTTGTACCCCTGTGCTTTTAGCAACATGCCAAGTGATGCGGCAGTTATGCCTTTGCCAAGGCCTGATACAACACCACCGGTTACAAACACAAACTTTGTCATTTAAAAATCTCCTTTATATGTTTTTCAACGATGTCACTTTTTGCCTTACCTTTTGTTGCTTTCATAACTTGACCTATAATGAAAGGTCTGACTTTATTTGGGTTTGCATTATAATCGGCAACAAGAATTGGTTTTTCAGTTTTGAGATTTTCAAGAATTTCAACTATTTGTTCGTCGGTCACTCCTTGCGTATCCGTTAAGCGAATTTTACCGTCCAACATATCAAGACCAACCAATTTTGTGATTGTTTTATCTTCAACCATACGAATAATATCGGTTAACATTTTTGCAGGAGCAAAAACTTCGCGTTTTAATACATCGGTCAGAATCCAGTTTGATATGGCTTTCGGTTTGTCAAGTAATGCAACACAGTCAAGAAAATAAGTACTGCGTTCCTTTGTTTTTGTTAAAATACTTGCGTCATATTCGGGTAAGCCGAACGCTTGCATAAATTTTTCTTTAAGCTGCCATGCCAGAACAGGCATTTTCTCTTCAAGTTCCGCAACATCAGCTTTTGAAATCTCGACGCCGTAAATGTCGGGATCCGGGAAATAACGATAATCTTGTGATTCTTCTTTATTTCTCATTGCCGTTGATTTACCTTTCGCATCGTTCCATTTCCTGGTTTCTGTTATAATCTTTTTGCCGCTTGCCAGTAATTCCGCTTGTCTGTTTGCTTCGTATTCAATTGCTCTTGCAATCATTTTAAAACTGTTTAGGTTTTTCATTTCTGTACGGTTACCAAGTTTTTTACCGTTTTTTGGGTTTAAGGACAGGTTGACATCGCAACGCATTCCGCCTTCTTCCATTTTGCAATCTGCTACACCTGAAAACACCAAGCGTGACCGCATTTCTTCCATAAACTCGACAACGTCTTCTTTGCTTGAAAAATCGGGTTCGGTCACTATTTCAATTAACGGAACCCCGCCCCTGTTATAATCAATTTTTGTTTTTTGTGTCACTTCGTTATGTAAAAGTTTACCCGCATCTTCTTCCAAGTGAATACGGTTCAATCTTATATGTTTACCGCTTTTTAAAGTTATCCCGCCGCCGATACAGATTGGTCGTACAAGTTGGCTAATTTGATATGCTTTACTTAAATCAGGATAAAAGTAATTTTTACGTTCAAATATTGCAAGGTCGTTTATCTTGCAATCCACTGTAAGACCTGCCGTGATTGTTTTCCTGATTGCTTCACGGTTTATATTTGGTAATGTACCGGGCATGCCCACGCATACGGGACAACAGTTTGTATTTGGTTTGCTTCCATATACATTTGCACAACCGCAAAAAACTTTTGTTTTTGTGTTTAACTCTGCATGTATTTCAAGACCGATTACTGTATCAAAATCTTTCAACATTTTGCACCTCCGTTAATTTCAAAGTATTTTGCGATTTCAAAAAGCAATTTATCGTCAAAGTGTTTTCCGAGGATTTGAAACCCGATAGGCAACCCTTTTTTACCTTTTTCGAACGGCACGGCAAGAGCAGGAACACCTGCAATATTTGCCGATACTGTGAACAGGTCAATCAAGTACATTTCGACCGGGTTTGTTGTTTTTTCGCCTAGTTTATTTGCGTCGCTTAAAGTAACAGGTATGATAATACAATCAACATCGTCAAATGCTTTAACAAATACGGAACGCACCGCCGATTGAACTTTTTTTGCCTTGCCATAGTAAGCATCAAAGTATCCGCTTGATAAAACAAAGTTACCAAGCATGATTCTGCGCTTAACCTCTTCGCCAAAGAATTTTGTTCGTGTGTCTGTCAAGTTCGTGTCGTGAGATGTATATTTGACCCCGTCAAACCGCCCCAAATTGCTTGTAGCTTCGGCGGTTGCTATTATGTAATAAGTAGGCAAACATAAGTCTAAATGCGGCATGGAAATTTCCTTTATTGTTGCACCCGCTGTCTTGAACCATTCCAATAATTTATGATGTTTATCATAATCTTGAATAATGTCTTTGTAATTTTCAATTTCTTTGATAACACCGATTCTTAACGTTGTAATGTCGAAATTTGCTTTGTTAAACGGCGTGTTTAAAAGTGTCCCGTCAAAGTTATCCTTGCCGCTTATGACACTTTGTAAAAGTTCGGTATCCTCGGCAGTTTTGCAAATTGCTCCCGCTTGCTCAAGCCCCGATGCAAAGGCAACGATTCCGTATCGGCTTACTGTTGCATAGGTTGGCTTTATTCCAAACATCCCATTATTGACAGCAGGAACGCGCACAGAACCACCTGTATCTGTTCCTATCGCACCAAGGCATAACCCCGCCGCCACTGCAACTGCCGACCCACTTGACGAGCCGCCTGCAACACACTTGTCACTCAATGCATTGAGTGTTGCCCCAAAGGCAGAGTTTTCGCCCGTCGTTCCCATGGCAAATTCGTCCATATTTGCGCGACCGATAATAATTGCATCTTCGGCAAGCAATTTTTCAACGATAGTTGAGGAATACGGAGCAACAAATTTTTCAAGCATTTTGCTTCCTGCGCTTGCAATATGCCCGTCATATAAGATGTTATCTTTGATAATAATCGGCACTCCTGCAAGGCAACCTAGCTTCGCTCCCTTTGCGATTTTGTCATCAACCACCTTTGCAAGTTCATAGGCACTTGGAAAGAATTCCAACACGGCATTGTGTTTATCGGATTTGATTTTATTTTCATAAAACCTTATTTTTTCCGTTGCCGTGAATTCTTTATTCTTTAATGATTTGACATATTCTTTAATCATTATTCCACCACCTTTTTAACGATAAAATACTCGCCGTCGGTTTCGGGAGCATTTTGTAAAATTTTTGCCTGTGGTAAACTTGGCCGAATATTGTCATCACGCAAATCTTTAAGATTAACTTTTTCGACAAAAGTTTCACCGTCAATTTTTGCATTTTCGACTACAGACACGAATTTTAAAATGTCGTTAAACTCTTTTTCAAATGCCGCAAGTTCTTTTTCGTTGAATTCAAGTTTGCCTAGACTTGCGAGATGTTCAATTTCTTTTTTTGTCATTATATCCTCCTTTAAACTAAAAAACGCTTCGGGTTAATTCATTACCCAAAGCGTTCCAAAAATAGTTTTTGCTTATACAGTAATAAATCAACCCACAATCCGGGAGCTATTATTACCGTTGCTTACATATACAAAGTCTTTGCGAATCCTCATGGCAAAAGATAGCACAGATAAAAATAAAAAAGCAAGAAATTTTTGTTTTTCGTTACTTGCTGAAGGATTCAAGTTTCTTTCTGATAATTTCTTTGACTTTTGCTCTTGCTGCGCCAAGATATTTTCTTGGATCGAATTCCGAAGGATTCTTTGCGAAGTATTCACGAAGCGCAGCGGTAAAAGCAAGTCTTAAATCACTGTCTATATTAATTTTTCGTACCCCCAGCGGTATAGCCTTTGCTAAAACTTTTTCATCCACACCCAGCGCATTTTCAATCTTGCCGCCGTAAGTATTAATTGTTTTAACATATTCCGGTGTAACCGAACTTGCACCGTGCAGCACAAGCGGTGTATTTGGAATCGCTTTTTGGATTTCTGCCAAAATATCAAAGCGCAAACTGTCGGCTTGTTCGGCTGTTTTGTATTTGAATGCACCGTGTGCCGTTCCTATGGATACCGCCAAAGAATCCACACCGGTACGCTTAACAAATTCTGCGGCTTGATCCGGATTTGTATACAGCGAATCCGCGCTTACAACGTGATCTTCAATTCCCGCAATTTTGCCAAGCTCACCCTCGACGCTTACGCCGAATTTTTTTGCATAGTCAACAACGCTTTTTGTTATGGCAATATTTTCTTCAAAGGGATGATGGCTTCCGTCAATCATAACCGAGGTATATCCGTTATCAATAAATTCTTTGCATTGTTCAAAACTGTCCCCGTGATCAAGGTGCAGGGCAATAGGGGTATTAACACTGCTGACAGCCGCTTCAACAAGTTTCTTTATGTACGCTGCACCCGCATACTTTTGCGCGCTGTTTGTAAGCTGCAAAATTATTGGAACATTTAACTCGTTTGCGGTTTCGGTGATAGCCTGAATAAGCTCCATATTATTTACATTAAAGGCACACACAGCACGGTTATTTTTATTTGCCCACGCAAGTAATTCCTTTGTTGTTGCTAATTTCATTTGACTCTCCTTTATTTATAATGATAAAATGCAACGTATCATGGGGAAGATATCATTAATACTACCAGTATATAACGAAGCTGCTATTTTGCAAGAGGTTTTGCAGAAGTATATTACTGAATTAAAAACGCTGAGCGACAAATACGAAATTATCGTTGTTAATGATGGCAGCACCGACGGATCGGAAAAAATTCTTATGAACATAGCTAAAATGAACCGTAGCCTGCGGATAATAAATCTTGACGGTCGATTCGGTAAACAGGCCGCTATAACGGCGGGCATGGAAGCTTATGCCGATGATGCCGAAGTAGTGCTTTTGGCGGACGTTGATATATTGAATCCTGTCGGCGCATTAAAGCGTGTAATCGGTGAATACGTAAAAAACAGCAAGCCCATTGTATACGGTCGCCTCGATAACTTGGGATTTAAAAACACAAAAACAAAAATAGACGAAGGTATAATAAAATTCGGCGCACGTTTCTTTGGTGTGGACGGCAAATATACCGGAAAGGTGCACATTGAATTGTACTCAAGGCCGGTAGCCGATGTCATCAGAGCATTACCCGAGCGCAATAAATTCGTCCGTGCAATGAATAACTGGATTGGGTGGGATATAACTTATGTGACTTATGCAAGTGGCTATAACAAAATTGAAGAACACCACAAAATAAAAGAATCCGTTGCGCGGCATAAAGCCAATCAACGGCAGCATAAAAAAGCAGACCACGGCCGCGACCGTAAGCGCGAACATACTGCGTCACTTGACTTGTGTATCGGTTTCTTTATGGCGGCTGTAATTGCGCTGATTGCCGGTATAGTTGTTGCTTCGTTAGATATAACCGCGGTTTGGATTCATATTATTTGCTGGATGGGGTTTATTTTACTTTCGCTGGTGTCATCGGTTTTCTATGTCCGTGCTGTTCTTGTAAAGCGTGTCGGACTTCTGCACAGCGTAAGCACAGGGCATATCTATGAAATAAAAAACGTAATCAATTAATTATTCCGAAATGTCAGTCTTTTGTTATAATCCAAAAATCTCATGCTAAACTTTAATTATGCACAAACCCAAAACAAAAATCAGGTTTGTGTTTGTGCACTGCTGCCGAAAAAATACTGATTGCAAAAGGAAAAGGACTGCTATAATATAGGAGTATCTTTTAATTAAAAAAGTAGGAGGACAAAAATGGCTACAACAGCAAAAATCGGAATCAACGGTTTCGGACGCATCGGACGTTTGATTCTAAGGGACTGCGCTAACCGCAAAGACGCGGAAGTCGTCGCAGTCAACGACCCGTTCATTGATGTAAAATATGCGGCATACATGCTCATGTATGACACGGTTCACGGACAATTCAAAGGCACAATCGAAGTGGATGAAGCAGGCGGTTTTCTTATCGTCAACGGCAAGAAAATCCGGTTCTATGCTCAAAAGGATCCTGCCATGATTCCTTGGAAGGCGGCAGACGCACAAATCATCTGTGAAGCAACCGGTGTATTCACAACAACAGAAGCCTGCGGGGCACACTTAACCGCAGGTGCACAAAAAGTTGTCATAACCGCTCCGGCAAAAGACAAAGAAACACCGACATTTGTTATGGGCGTAAACCACAAGAATTACAAAAAAGATATGAAAGTTATCTCTAACGCAAGCTGTACAACAAACTGTCTTGCACCTTTGGCAAAAATCATTCACGACAAGTTCCAAATTACAGAAGGCCTGATGACCACCGTGCACTCTATCACCGCAACGCAAAAAACTGTGGACGGTCCTTCAAACAAGGACTGGCGCGGCGGACGTGCGGCAAGCTACAACATCATTCCGTCATCAACAGGTGCGGCAAAGGCTGTCGGGCTTGTTATGCCTGATCTTAACGGTAAATTGACCGGTATGTCGTTCCGTGTGCCTACCGCCAACGTCAGCGTTGTGGACCTTACCTGTAAAATCGAAAAAGCCGCAACTTGGGATCAAATCTGTGCCGAAGTCAAACGCGCCGCAGGTGCCGAAATGAAGGGCATCGTGTCATATGTTGACGCCGAAATCGTCTCAAGCGATTGCATCGGCGACAGCCACACCTCGATTTTCGACGCCAAAGCCGGTATTTCGCTCAACCCAAACTTTGTAAAACTCATCGCTTGGTACGATAACGAATGGGGGTATTCCTGTAAAACCGTTGACCTTTGTGTTTATGTCGCAAATTCATAATTAAACTTATTAATAATTAAAAACGTGTCAAATTTATTTGCCATGTTTTTTTTTCGGTGATATTATTAAACTATGAAATTGGGGGACAATGGTTTTGGGGTTTGATATTGTTTCGTTGTTTGGTTCGGCGATGATGTCGCTTGATTTGACCCCGATGCTTGGGGCCATTCCCTTAATCCCTATTGCGATTGGCGTCGCGAAATGGGGCGGGATTGGTGCTTTGGGTCTTGGAGTATGGTTTGGTTTTGATAAAGTAGGTGAGAAACTTGGAATAGGCAGTTTGACAGAGATGCTTACAAGGTTTGTTGGGGGGTGGCTATACTATATTTGGAGTTGCTTCGCGGCCGTTGTTGATACATTAGAAGGATTATTCCGAATGATAGCGGGCATAAAACCTTTGCCTTCTAAGAAAGGGGAGTTAGGGACTGTTACCGGTGATGGTCAAATGGAACCCGGCGGGGACATAGTGTCGCGATTAATACAAGACAGTACTGTACAAGCGATATTTCAAAACCTTATAATCGTTGCGGTTGTGTTGCTGATGTTTTTCACGATACTTCAAATAATTCGCGAACAATACATGAAAAAAGACGGCGGCAATCCGTACATGACGGTGTTCAAGATGTTCAAAGGCATGATAACCATGCTGTTCATTACCGCTGTCGTGTTGGTGGGGTTATATACTTCCGGAATAATACTAAACGCACTTGACAAGGCAACTGGTGGAGGGAAAGAAACGCCGATTTCAGGGCAAATATTCAAGGCAATGGCACATAATGCCAATGTGTTGCGAGCAGGTGACCCGAACGAATATACCCAAAACCAAAAAGCAGCGAATTCTAGACAGAGTAACTATGATTTAGTTGCTGATAAAAATAGATATTCAGGTGATCGGTTGGGCTTTTTAAACCAGTATAATTATTTTGAATCAAGCAAAGCAAAATATGCACCGTTCATTCCGATGACAGATACCTACATTAATGTTTTTGGTACGAACGGAAAGCCATATGCATCCAATGTCATTGGACAAGGTGCGATGGTTTACTACATGCAATGGCGTGAATATACATTTACTTGGGGAGATCCAAATGCGCGGTTTGGTAGTGCGGGCAATCCTCTATACTATTTGGATACAGGAGGGGCGAAAGCCGGTAATAAAGATAATTTTGAATACGTATTTGATCATCAACAAATACTTAACCTTTTTAATGTAGGAGGGGGAACTGTAATCCCCGCTAGTTTGGGCGGGCTGAATATAAATAGGCTTGCATATTACTTGAAGGATCCTTCCGGAATGGAGGCAAGTGCACGTGTACCAAATACCAATGAGCAAAAAGATGACGTAAATAGTATATTACCACAGTGGGGACAGCTGTGGGACTATATTTATGCTCAAAATATGATTTTGCATGCATTAATAAATGGTGGTTGGTCGTCAAATCGACGTGTGAACGGCACGACTTGGTTATTGGGAAACGGTCCTTTTTTTGGGAGACTAAACGCAGCTGATAACAAGAACAATATGGTATTTGGTGGCTCCCAGGATGCTCAGGGTTACTATAATAGTTTTACATTCAGGGTTCCTTATGTATTTGCCTTGGAGTCTGATATTCAATATTGGGATACTAACATTGGAGTGTCTGTAAGAAATTATTCCTTAAATGCGGTTAAAAATGTTGAGACATTGAAAAGATATCCCGGAGCTGTTGTTTATGTTGATGAAGATGCCAAGGCGATTAACAGTGGCGGAATTAAACCTGTAAGGGAATATGGGTATCAGGACGTAGATAATATTATGGGTCTTAGACCATTTACGGAGGGAACACGGTACTTGTATGTTTACAGCAGTTCCAGCCTTGGGCGCGTGATTGGAAATGCTCCTGCGACATATCGAAATACAGAGGCTGTAAACGCATTGTATTATATTGATGGGATGGATTACATCCTAGGCTACCTAGGGATATTTATTATTATAGGTGTGTTCTTGAATTTCACATTTGGGTTGATTCAACGGATTGTAGAATTACTTATTTTGTATATGCTGTCGCCGATTACGCTTGCTATGTATCCGTTTGATGACGGTGCATCGTTCAAAAGTAACTTCTTTCAACCGTTCTATAAAAAAGTTATTGCGGTTTATGCAATTATATTGTCATTGAATTTGTTCTTTGTAATTTATCCGTTGATTACAGGCATCAACTTTTTCGAAGTCCCTAGATCAGAGCCTATAGAACGAGTAACCGAGCAAGACATTAAGGCTAGAGGTAATCTAGCGGCAAACAGAGTAATGTATGCCATCATCGCCATGGCCCTGTTTGCGATGTTGCCGAAGATCCGCAGTACAATTGCGAACATGCTGGGTGCGGATCAGATTGAAGAAAAGAGCCTTAAGAGTACATTCCTTGACGCCAAAAAAGCGCTTGATGCGGGCGGTATGAGCCTGGCCGCAAGAGGTGTCAAGAATACCTTCGGCGCCATACGCAAGGCAAAAGATTATGCAACGCTTGACAGAGAGGCTCGCATGGCCGAGAAGAAAGAAAATTGGGTCAATGAACAAAATAAAAATGATCCGAAGTTTCTTGAGGGTAAAACTCCGGATGAAATTAATGCTTTGTTTAATGCCTCGCAACGGAAGGATAGGTTTAACCCGATGGCAATCGCGAGAGCGGGTCTGCAAGGTGTAAAAAATACCAAATATCTTCGTGATGCACTTTTCGATTTTGACAACGGTGAATTGATGCAGGGCGCGTTCGGGAACTTTATTCGAAATAGATATGACCCGAAAACACGAAGAGCACGTATTGATAAATTGGCAAAAGCTCAATTGGAACGCCGGCAATTCGAAGGTCAGGAAAATGCGGAAGGTGCCAAATTGGTCGAACAGGCGCTTGGCGGCAGAGACGAATTCCTTGAAGTCGCGAGGCTTGTATTCGGCGATGATGCCGAAATAGAAAAAATTATGAAAGACCCGAAAGCACTTGCAGAGCTTATAAACAGTCAACAGTATCAAGATAAAAAATCAGAATATACCAACACCAAAACCAATAAAATTGTCGAGGCCGCCGGTGGTGAACAAGGACTTCGTGCAGCGGCAGAAGCGGCAGTATTAAAAGGCAAAAGTGAAGAAGAGGCCAAGCAGATACGTGCCAACGGAACTCTTGACGCTGCGGTTGATGCCAAATACAAAGAAATTACGGACGCAATCGGTGCAGGTGGCAAAACCGCCAATGACTTTATGGAGCTTGGTCTTGGAGGCAACCTTGCAAAAGGTATCGAAGAAGCTCTTGCAGGCAGCTTGGTAAGCCTTCAAAATGTCAATTCCAGAGAAGCACTTAAAATTGATGCAAAAGCCATAATTAGCGCACTGACAGAAAAAGACAGGCGCCTTAAATTTGATGAAAACAGCTTGATAGATGCAATTTCAACTGCGATCGAGACTGACGATACATCTGCACTTAAAGGTTTCAAATTTGATGGTCTGTCGCAAAATAAAAATGCTGCAGCAGTCGGTACACTTTTGCAACAAATCGGGCAGGGAACGGGACACCAGGATTACCTTAACAGGCAAGAATCATTCAAAACACAAGCGAGTGAATTTGCAACCAATGCGGACCGCTTGCGTGCTACCGAGAAACTTGGTGACGCACATTCAAAAATGGTAAATGCCGAAAGCACATTGATGCAAGCGGGCGGAATGGACGCTAAAACAGTGGATGCTCTGTATGATAAATACAGCCAGGCAAAGGGTAACGCGCAAAGAGACATGATGAAGGCCATTGACAGCGGCCAAGGTGAAGACGGAAGCGGCTTTATCACAATCCGCGGCGCCAGACGTAAGATCATAGACGAAGATAAAGATATTTTGAAAGAAGAATGGAAAACCGAGAAGAAT
>Ga0099364_10006365_pt1 | contig 17212 bp, 11 predicted proteins | sample TergutTh196P3_FD_73070 | JGI IMG/M metagenome (GOLD analysis project Ga0099364, IMG submission 73070) | Microcerotermes parvus P3 segment gut microbial communities from Pointe-Noire, Republic of the Congo - Th196 P3 | ecosystem: Host-associated > Arthropoda: Insects > Digestive system > Gut ... | reverse complement strand
ATTGATTACACAACGGACGGTCATCTGTTACTCAAGCTGAAGGTCAAAAATTGCATTCACCTGGAAAAAGAAAGACTGGTCAAACAGGAAGGCGTCGCTCCATACATCTGCCCCATCGCCAACATGGTGCTGGATCAGATTCACGAGAAGCTGAAATACCAGACCAGCTACCTTTCCAAGATCGCAATTAACGAAGATGAGAAACAGTGCCTGTTGTACATGGCTCTGTACAAAACTCACGACGATGTCGGCAAGGTAACGGATTGGCTTAAGAACGATCCCGACGCCGCGTGGCTGAAGGCGCAACCTTCGCAGATTCTTGCGTCGGAAGACAGGAAGAAGAAATAGACGGCTTTACTGCGGCTACAACTGCCGGTTGCCGTTAGCCCGGACATTACATACCGAGGGCGCGCAAGCGCCTTCGGTATGAAATGTCCGGGCTAACGACGGCATTTAAATGCGGTTATTCGCCCGTTTTTAAGGATTTAAAATAGCGGACGGTGCCGACCTTTAATTCTTCGGTCGCTGCGTCATCGCAGACAATGATAGCTCGCGGGTGCATCTGAAGACAGGACAGGGTACACATATGGCTTACTCCGCCTTCCACCGCCTGTTGCAACGCTTTGGCTTTATTTTGTCCTGAAACTATAATAACCACTTCACGTGAGTCCATTACCGTACCCACGCCAACGGTAAGGGCTTTTCCGGGCACCCGCGCTATATCTCCGTCAAAAAAACGGGCGTTGTCTACACGGGTATTCCATGCAAGAGTCTTAACCCTGGTTCTTGACGTCATGGACGAGCCTGGTTCGTTAAAGGCAATGTGACCGTCCGCTCCAACGCCTCCCAGAAACAGGTCTATTCCGCCGACGCCGGAAATTGCTTCTTCATAGGCGCCACACTCTTTGGCGGGATCTTCCGCCATGCCGTTAAGGATATGTACATTATTTTCTTTAATGTCTATGTGTGAAAAGAAATTGTCCCACATAAACCGGTGGTAACTCTGTGGATGATCTTTGGGTAATCCCACGTATTCGTCCATGTTAAAAGTAATTACATTGGCAAATGACAGAGCCCCCTGTTTATACAGGGCGATAAGTTCCTTGTAGGTTCCCAGTGGGCTGGACCCGGTGGGAAGCCCCAGTACGAAGGGCTTTTCTTTCCCGGCGACGGCGATCCTTCCCGCAATGTATGCCGCAGTCCAGCGGCTCAATTCTTCATAGTCATTTTGGATTATTATACGCATATATTTACCACAGGGCGCGATTAATTATTATTTATAGAGCCTGAAGAACTCGGTTTTTCCGCGTCCCACGCCTCCTCCAGTGTCCGGATCAAATACCATAATAGGTCCGGCATCGCCGGTCTCCACGGTAAACGCAACCCAGCCTTCAATCGATTTGCCCGGCTCTACCCTGCCTACCAGCGCCGGAGCGGGCGCCGTAACCTCAGGCTTGACAAGTTCCGTCAGGTCCGACCTCAGCGCCACCCACTGCAATGGAGTGTCGCCAATATTCATCCCCATGGTGTCACTCGCATAACGTCCCCTAAGCTCGAATTTGACGCGGGCAAGAATGTATTCCATACCGGCCGGCGGCGCGGGATTCGACGCGCTCGCCGCCTTGATCCGCGCCAGTGCTTCCTGTCCGCGAACCACTTCAAGATTGGTGATCGTGATGTCGTAAATATTCGCGCTGACCGAACCAAGCTCTATCATGGATTTTAATGGAGTTCCTATGGCAACCGGATTTGTCGGCGTACTTTCCTGCGACCATGCCGGAATAAGCGCGCCGACGCAAATAAAAACACCTAAAAATATCGGAAGCATTACTGTTTTACTTTTCATAATTATTCATCTTGCCTTACCGGCAACTTCATTACTGAAGTTACCAAATAGATGGTTCGCGACAGAGGGCGCGATTTATCGCGCCTCTACGCATCGCCGAGAGGCGACTTCCTCCTACCTCCATTGATCAACGGATGCGCTGCCTATGTAGCCAAAATCACCACCGCCCCAGAAGGTGTTCGTACTGCCTCCGGTGACAACGATTTCTATCGAGGTGGAAGCGCCTTCGAGAGACGTGAATCCGCTGCCGCCGCCTTTAGCGGCGGACGGCTTTGCCCTTCTAATATAACGGGAAGAAGGAACAACAACGTCCATACCTCTTTTCAGCCAGCCTGCGAAGGGTTCTTCTCCGGATTGCGCTCGTTTCATAGACTGTGGGTTTTCCGACCAGTACAGCCAGCCCGGCGTCCCTGTGTTTTCGGCAAGGTACCTGGCAAATTCCTCCTTGGTTTTGAAGCCGTTTTCCGTAATATCGGCGGCGACAATAGGATCAATAACCACGATAGCCTGCCCTGTGCCAAACGAGAAGAAATTCTCAAGCCATCCCCTTATGACTTCGTGTTGCGGAAGCGGAGAATACCAGGCTATATTGCTGTAGCTCCAACCATTGAGGAAGCTTATTACGCTGTCGCTTCTCCTGAATCCCTTCTGTACATGCAGTGGTTCCCAACCCGGCGGCAGCCCCGCCTCGTGTTCAGGCATAAGGAGATTGTTGTAATTAATGGGGTTGCCGAGAGACCCCAGATATGTCTCACCGGGATTGCCCGAATTGCCGAGGTTCTTGGAAATCAGCGTCCAGCAGCGTCCTATTGAGGAATTTACCTGGCTGAACGGCCCAAGTACGCCGATATCCTTGTTCATGCCGATTTCATCAACTATCGGACCGTTGACGATAGCCATTCGTCCGAAAGACGACGTCGAGCTTATCATCGACGTTACGCCTTTCGACGCCATCGCCAGAATCAGCGGGAAATGTTCCGGTTTAACGCCGGCCATTACCGCGTTTACCGCCACCATTTCAACCGTGTAATACCACGCTTCGTGAGGCGGCGACGGGCGCATCTGCCCCACCCATTCATCCGGCGCCCGGCTGGTATTCTTCAGCATCTCCGCAACTTTCTTTTCCGTAGGAAGAATGACCGGGTTGCCGTCGGTAAAATTCTGTTCATGAAAATAAGCCATAAGATTGTCGGGCGTGTCGGGAGGCAGAAGCCGCGTTCGGGTCTCGCGCTTTAGATACCCGCCGCTGGCATCTTCCTCTGAAAGCCTTCGGCTTAAACTGTCGTAAATCTGTTCCATCATCGGTCTACCCGATATCGGGTCATTGCCCGCTATGTATTTTCGACAAAGTTCCGCCGGGCGATCCGTTATTGGATGAGGCGTGTAGGTAATCCGTAGATTCGGTACGCCCTTCTTGAAAGCACTTGTTGTTACAAGTTCTTCAAATCGTTGAGTAATAATAGGCACTGCGGGGACGCCCACTCTTTCCAATGTTATTGCATGGCCGACAACTGACGGCGAACAACTGCTTCAATGCCCGACAAGAACAATCGCCCCGCCATCCGCCTTTTCCTGCGCTTCTTTCCAGAGGTTCGGATCGTCGTCAAAATACGAGCCGATCTTTTCCTTGATAACCCAGTTTGTTTTCGGATATTTGCCCTGCAAAGAGGACTGAAGCTCTTCAACAAACGGTTTTGTATTCGGATACTTCGTATCAACTATATACACCGTTCTGCCGTCCAGTGTTGACTGCCGCACAGCCATGGGAATTTTACGAATTTCAGGCTGAACTCCACGTGGATTCATTACAACAATCCTGGCTTCACTATCCTGAACCGCCCATCCTGAAAATGAAACGAACGAAACAAATGAAGCCGCCAGAATTACCGCCATTATGCCTATCGTTCTTATTTTCAAATCACACCTCCCATTTGCCGTTTAAACAAATCTAAAGCAGACGCTAAAGACAGGTCAAGAAAAATCTACCCGGATATCGCATAGGGCAGCCTCCGAAAACCCATGGGAACGCGGGCGGTCCCAGCGAAAACGGGGTTTTAGCCCGGATATTCATACCGTTTCGTGCCGAGGGTGCGCAAGCGGGCGTAGATTGTAAATATGCCTGATTGCGCGGCATCGGTAGAAACCCCGATGAAATATCCGGGCTAGCGGCGCGATTATATCGCGCCGCTGCGAGCCGCCGTGAGGTTGCTTACCTGTCATTGATCGGCAACCGCAGCAGTGCGCGGCAGCCGCCGGCGTTTTTGCGATTTTCCAACGACAATGATCCGCCATGCGCTTCCGCGATCTGACGGCAGAGCGCAAGACCAATGCCCGACCCGTTCGGTTTCGTGGTGAAAAATGGAACAAAGAGGTTGGCGCTGCTGCTTATGCCGTGACCTTCGTCGTCTATCCATACATGCAGATATCCGTCGAAAACCATCCAACTGACGCGCACGCCGCCGCCGGTTTCAATCGTCGCGTCCGCCGCATTGCGGAGCAGGTTTATAAGAAGCTGATCCAACTGATCTTCATCCGCCCATATTTCAATATCGGGTCCCGATACGATTTCCACATCAACGCGGGGTTCCAGGCTGACCGCTCGACGAATCCAGCCTGCGACGTCAACGCTACGGGGCATAGGCGGCGGCAAATGCGCAAGACGCGTGTAGCCTTCCATGAATCTTGTCAGCGAATCGCTCCGGTTTTGAATTACGCCGAGACCGCGCCGCGCGTCGTCATCCCAGTCGTATGGGCGCGGATCGCGTTCGAGCAGAGTTATAAGGCTTCCGGCAATTGATTTGATCGGGGCGAGAGAATTGTTCAATTCGTGTCCAAGCACACGAATCAGGCGCTGCCACGCCTGCCTTTCCTCGTCGCGCAGAGTCCGGCTCAGGTCTGCGAGAACCAGCAGTCGGCGCGGAATTCCCGATTGCCGAAATACCGAGCGGCGCGATTCCCACCGTCCTGTTCCTCCGGGAAACGACGCGTCAATCAACTGAACGGGCGCGCCAGCAAGACAGGGTTCCAGACGCATCTCTTTGGCGCTCCGTCCGAGTAAATGTTTCCTGGACGTGTCGAACAGCCGCTCACCCGCGCGGTTGACCAGAATTAACGCGTCGGATTCGTTGAAAGCGAAAACCGCGACGTCCGTTTCATCCATTACGGTTTCCAGCAGCGCCGAGGCTTCGATTGCGCCCAGGCGCTGTTTCCTCAGCGTAACGCCGAAGGTATTGATTTCCGAGATTACTTCGCCGAGGACGTCGTCGCGTCCCGTGGGGCGGGCGCGCAATGTGAAATCTCCTTCTCGCAGGGATGAGAGCACGTTTGCGACTGCCTGGAGCGGCCGCGCGGCGCGGGTACGTATGGAAGCCGACAATCCGATCCAGAAAAACAGGATCAGCAATATGATCGCCAATCTGTCGTCCGGCAAATAATCGCCGGTAAACAAAAAGAAAACCGTCGCGACGACCGCAGGCAGTCCCGCCAACATGGCAATCAACGCCAGCCGTGTTTCATGCCCGGCGCGAAATGCGCCGATTGCGCGCTTTAACCACATCGTTTAATAACTCATCCCATAACCCAGCGGAAATAGAGGCCGCTTATTTTCGTTTACCGTGTGGATGTTCAGAGGCAATTGATCCATCGACACAGGCCAGGAAAAAGACAGCTTGCCCGTCGGCTTGTAATCGCCGAAAAGTACGTCCGTCAGTCCCTGTCCTTCCGTTCCCGGCAGAAAAGACACTGCAAGCGCGTCAGCCTGATCAAGCGCGTCGCCGAGAATCATCGGGCGTCCGGCAATCAGCAGAATCGCCACCGGTACGCCGGCTTTTTTAAGATTGGCGATTGTCGCGCGGTCTTCGGCGTCCAGCGCGAGGTCGGCGCCGTCGCCTAAAAACTCCGCGTAAGGCTTCTCTCCTATCACGGCAAGCGCCAACGCAGCGCCTTCCGCGCCGGAACCGTCAAGGGAATACGTTACCTGCGTTTCATTTGAGACGGCGGCTTTCACCGCTTCCAATACGGTCGTTCCGCCTGTCGTCACATTGCCGCTTGCGCCCTGCCACGCGATAGTCCAACCGCCGCTTTGGTTGCAGATATTGTCCGCGCTCTTTCCGGCGACGTGAATCCGCGCGATCCGTTTTGAAATGGGCAGGGTTTGGTTTTCATTCTTCAGCAACACTAGCGTCTTGCGCACCGCTTCACGCGCCACCGCGCGGTGTTCCGCGGAACCGAAGGATTCATGCAGCGTCCTGTCGGCCAGTTGCGGACGGTCTTTGTCCATCAGCCCCATTGCGAACTTAACCCGTAGTATTCGCGTCACCGCGTCGTCGATGCGCGACATCGGCACCTTGCCTTCCTCGACGAGTTCTTTAAGCGCCTCGAAGAACCTGGCATAGCTCTGAGGTTCCATCGCCATATCCATGCCGGCGTTTATGGAAATCTCTACCGATTTTTTATAATCGTCAGGGTCGATCTGGGCGATGGCGTTGTAATCGGAAATCAAAAATCCTTCAAAGCCGAGTTCCTCTTTCAGTATTTCCGTCAGCAGCCGTTTACTGGCGGAGCATTTCACGCCGTTCCAACTGCTGAATGAAGGCATGATGCTTCCCGCGCCGGCGTTGATTGCGTCGATGTAGGGCGGCAGATGAATAAGGCGCATCGTCGCTTCATCCAATTTCATATCGCCCTGGTCGAGTCCGGGCATACCGGCAGGCGCGCCGGGCCACAGCCCCGGAACGGAAACCGTCGTGCCGCCGTCCCCGATGAAATGCTTGACATTGGCAAGGATGGAAAGGGGACTGTCAAGATCGCCCTGCAAACCGCGCACGGCCGCCGCTCCCAGTATCCGCACAATCGCCGGATCTTCGGAAAAGCCTTCGTAGCTGCGTCCCCAGCGTATGTCCTGCGGTACGGTGACACAGGGCGCGAACGTCCACTGGATACCGGTCGCCCTCACTTCCTTCGCCGTGATTCTGCCGATTCGCTCGACCAGTTCAGGATCGCGCGCGCAGCCCAGCGCGATATTGTGCGGGAAAATTACCGCGCCAAGTACGTTGCTATGTCCGTGTACCGCGTCTACGCCGTAAAGGACGGGAATTGCCAGCCGTGTTTTGAGCGCCTCGGACTGGATTTCGTCATAAAGGTTCGTCCAGGCTTCGAGGCTGTTTCCATCGCGCGGGTCGTCATTGCCGCCGCTTAGAACCGATCCGATAAAGTATTTTTGTATGTCGCCGGGATTGGCAGTCAGCGGCCCGTATTCCGGCTGCGTCATCTGCCCGATTTTTTCCTCAAGAGTCATTTGATCCAGCAGAGCTTTCACCTGCGGGTCGTAGTCCGAAAATCTTTTCCTCGGCGCGGATTTCTCAATTCCTGAACAGGCGATTGCCGCTTGAAACCCTATCAGCATCGCGCAAATTATCGCCGCGCGGGTATGCCATTTTTTCATAAGATCATCCTTATTTAAATTACTACCGTACCGTTCCGTGTTTTTGAATACGCCGGTACAAAGCGCCGCGGCTGATGCCGAGAGCTTCGGCTGCGCGGCTTACATTTCCGTCATATCGCGCAAGGGCTTTCTGAATCAATACCTGTTCAACTTCCTCCAGGCTCAGGTCGTCAAGGCTTGAAGATTTTTTCTTTTCAGGGTTAATACCGAGGTCTGGAGCGTTGACCATGCCGCCGTTCGCCATAAGCGCCGCCCGTTCTACGGCGTGTTCGAGTTCGCGGATATTTCCGGGCCAGGAATGTTCCATAAGAAGCTGCATCGCCGATTTTTCGAACCCTGAAATACGCCTGCCGTAACGTTTCGCGTAATGCCGCAGGAAATGCCTTGCGAGCAGAGGTATGTCCGCTTCACGTTCGCGTAAGGGAGGCAGACGAATTTCAATTGTGTTGAGCCTGTAAAGCAAATCCTGCCGGAATCGCCCGGCGGCGACCTCCGACGCAAGGTCAGCGTTTGTGGCGCTAATAATCCTGACGTCCGCGCGCAGGGTCTTTGACGAGCCTACCCGTTCGTATTCCCCCGTTTCCAGGATACGCAGGAGCTTGCTTTGAAGATTCATTGAAACATTGGCGATTTCATCGAGAAACAGCGTGCCTTTTTCCGCCAGCTCAAACCTTCCGGCGCGATCTGTTTTGGCGTCCGTAAAAGCGCCGCGAACATGTCCGAAAAGTTCGCTTTCAAAAACGCCGTCCGACAGACCGCCCGCGTTGACGACGATCAGCGGTTTTTCGCGCCGCAGGGAAAGGGAATGAAGGGCGCGGGCGGCGACTTCCTTGCCTGTGCCGTGTTCGCCCGTGATGAGAACGGCGGCATCCGACGGCCCGACGCGGGCGATCATATCAAGCACGCGCCGCATCGCGGAAGACGAGGCGATCATGCCGTCGGCTCGCGCGTCGCGCAGCAGGAGATTTTCTTCTTCAAGACGGCGGTTTTCCCGCAGGGCGCGTCCGAAGCCGATCTGCGTTTTTATCGTGGTCAGGAGCCGCGCGTTGTCCCAGGGCTTCTGCACAAAATCGCGCGCGCCGCGCCGCATGGCTTCGACGGCAAGCTCGACGCTGCCCCAGGCCGTCATTACGACGACCGGCGTATCGCCGCTTATTTCCCTGATACGCCCGAGAAGGCCGAGGCCTTCTTCGCCCGATGTCGTATCCCGCGCGTAGTTGAGGTCCATAAGAACGGCGTCGTATTCTCTGCGCTCAAGCGCAAGCAGAATATCGCCCGGAGATGCCGCCGTCTCGATGTAATATCCTTCGGCTTTGAGCAGCATCCGCAACGCCTCAAGCACGTCGGGCTGATCATCGGCTATCAGAATCCATGAAGGAATTGTTTCATTCGTCAGCAAAAATTATTTATAAACCCCGTATTCCTTTGTGAAATCCATCAGCGCTCGGACGGTCTCCTCGCGCGCGTCGTCAAACTGCGTGCCGGAACAAAGTATGTATCCACCGCCCTTGCCGCAATAATCAATCAGCCCTTTACAACAGTCTTTTACCTGCTCGGGCGTTCCGGTCGCGATCAGGGTAATAGGCACATTTCCTTTTATCGGGCTGTGTCCGCCCAGGATGTCCTTTGCCTTGCGCATATCGGTACGGTCGAAGTACCAAAGGACGGATTTTTCCGGAAGTTCCAGCAGATGGTTCAGCCTCTGCGTGTATACCCCTTCGGCGAACGGGGCGGGAATCAACCCTTCATTTATCATACGAATCAGGAGTTCCTTGAATGTCGGCCAGTAGAATTTTTCGAACTGCTTCAGGGAAATATGCGTGTCGTCTCCTTTGTGCAGAGGCATCATTATGAGCGGCGGCGCGCCGAGCGGGATATCCGGGATTGGCGTCAGTTCAAGCAATTTTTCACACGCCTTGATCACTTTGCCGGGACAGCGGTAAAGATCCGTCAGAACGCCGCGCGTGCCGCGCAGTGTGTCGCCCAGCAAGTCAAATGGGACAGTGCCGTAACCTCTGTAAAGCAAAGGGAAGCCCATCGCGGCCAGGCGCGCGGATGTTTCCATCCTGATTTTTCCCGGTACAACTGAAAGTTCAGCCGCCTTTTTCATGACAGCCAGGGCTTCCAATACTTCCGGATCCATGAACCGCGTAATGAAGTGTCCGCCTACGTCGATGCCGTCGAAACTGAACTTGGGCATTTTCCCAAGACCTTTCAGCGATGTGTACAGACGCGGAAGATAACGGCGCAATACATAATCCGAAGGGTCGCTGAGGAAATGATCGTATTCGTTGCTCTTCATGTATTCCTGTTCGACATACTGATACTGCACGTCGTCGGGAAGCCCGAAACCCGCCCACTTCATGTTGGTTTGTCCAAGCGCCTCCATCGCCGAACCGCACATGATAAAAATCGCCGCCGCGCTGTCCGGTTCAAAATCTTCATGGAATTTAATGACGGCCTTCGCCGCTTCTTCCCACCGGTCATACATGGTGGCTTTCTGGGGAATGCCCATCCGTCTGTAAATAAACGCGCCGCCGCGTCCCGCGACGGGCACCCGGTCCGGAACGCGCAGTTCCAGCGCGTCGCGCAGGCGTTTGGCGCGTTCCTGATATTTTGTTTTAGCCTCGTCGCTGTCGAACGTTATTCCGTCTCCACGAACCCAGGCGTCCAAACGGATGGATCTTTTCTGCTCCGCCGTCAGCGAATTCCAGTTTTCCGGTTTGCCTGTCATATTCCGATTTCCTTTATTTATAAACCCCGTATTCTTTTGTGAAATCGATCAGCGCCCGCACGGTTTCATCGCGCGCGTCATCCAATTGCGTCCCCGAACAAAGAATATATCCGCCGCCCTTGCCGCAGTAATCAATCAGATCCTTGCAGTAATCTTTGACCTGTTCGGGCGTTCCCGTGGCGATCAGCGTAATAGGAACATTTCCTTTTATCGCGCTGTGTCCGCCCAGGATGTCCTTGGCTTTGCGCATGTCCGTACGGTCAAAGAACCATAGAACGGATTTTTCCGGAAGCTCCAGCAGATGGTTGAGTCGTTGCGTGTAAACCCCTTCGGCGAACGGCGCCGGGATTAATCCTTCATTTATCATGCGAACAAGGAGTTCCTTGAATGTCGGCCAGTAGAATTTTTCGAACTGCTTCAGGGAAATATGCGTGTCGTCGCCTTTGTGCAGAGGCAGCATGATAAGCGGCGGCGCGCCGAGCGGGATGTCGGGAATCTGCGTGATTTCGAGCAGTTTTTCGGATGCCTTGATCACCTTGTCCGGACAACGGTAAAGATCCGTCAGAACGCCGCGCGTGCCGCGCAGGTTGTCGCCCAGCAAATCAAAGGGCGCCGTAAGGAAACCGCTGTAAAGGAGCGGGTAACCCATGCCGGCCACGCGCGCGGATGTCTCCATAATGACTTTCCCCGGGGTGACTGAAAGTTCAGCCGCTTTTTTCATGATCGCCAGCGCTTCCAGTACGTCCGGATCCATGAACCGCGTAATGAAATGTCCGCCGACGTCGATGCCGTCGAAACTGAACTTGGGCATTTTCTCCAGGCCCTTCAACGATGTATACAGGCGCGGCAGGTAACGGCGCAGGATATAATCGGAGGGGTCGCAGAGGAAATGATCGTATTCATTGCCCTTCATGTATTCCTGTTCGACATACTGGTATTGTACGTCGTCGGGAAGCCCGAAACCCGCCCACTTCATGTTGGTTTGTCCAAGCATTTCCATCGCCGAACCGGACATCATAAAAAGCGCCGCCGCGCTGTCCGGCTCAAAATCTTTATGAAATTGAAAGACGGCTTCCGCCGCTTCTTCCCACCGATCATACAAGGTGGCTTTCTGGGGAACGCCCATACGCCGGTAGACGAACGCGCCGCCGAGGCCCGCGACCGGCACCCGGTCCGGAACACGCAACTCCAGCGCGTCGCGGAAACGTTTGGCGCGTTCATGATATTTTGTTTTAGCCTCGTCGCTTTCGAACGTTATTCCGTCTCCGCGAACCCAGGCGTCCAGGCGGATGGATCTCTTCTGCTCCGCCGTCAATGAATTCCAGTCTTCCGGTTTGCCTGTCATATTTCGATTTCTCCTTGCATGATATCTTTGAATGTATTATACATCCGAAAGCGTCAGCTCTTCACAAAATGATGGTAAACGGCAAAAAACACCTTTTCGCGACTCCGCATAAAACCGATCACTGTTCACTGCCTGCCGGCCACTGCCGCCGCGAGGCGGCTTCCATCGCGTCGCGATACGCTTCGAGCGCCAGCAGGCGGTTTTGGAACAACCGCACCGGCGGCGATTCACAGTCGCCTTGCTTCATTTGCATCCATTTCATTATTTGCTCGCTACGTCCCGTCAGCGCCAGGACAATGCCGCGCGCAGCCAGCGCGTTGCTCAGATCGCACAGCATCATGGCGCCGGTTAAATCGATGTTGTTGATCGAACGCCCGTCGATCACCACCCAGTGAACGGGAATCTCCGAAGATTCAACCAGTTCCATGACGCGGTTCTTGAAATGACCGGCATTGAAGAAAATCAGCGAAGCCTCAAAGCGGTAAAACAGCAGACCGGGAACTTCCTTCGCTTCAGGATAATGATCAACTTCATAAAAATCACCCTGGGATCCGATCAATCCCAGACGGTGATCTATTGGACGCGCCGTTCGCCTCAGAAAACGGATCAACGCCATCAATACCGCGAGAAGAATTCCCTGCATTACGCCGACAAGCACCACAGCCAGAAGCGTCACCAGCGCAATCCGGAATTCCGAAACGCTGACTTTGCTGAGTTTGATGATTGTTTTGAAATCGATAAGTCCTATTGCGCTGACGATCAGGACGACGCCAAGCGCGGCCGTCGGCAGGTACGCAAGCGGAGATGTGAACGCCAGCAACGCCAGCAAAATCGCCAGAGCCGCGAAAATTTGCACCATTCGCGTCTTGCCGCCCGCCGCGTCGTTGACGGCGGTTCTTGAATCGGCGCCGCTTATGGCAAATCCCTGCGACAACGCGGACGCGATATCAGCCACGCCGAGTGCAATAAATTCCCTGTTGCTGTCGATGTCGTAACCGTTTTTTGCGGCAAAACTGCGCCCGGTCAGCGTAGCGCTGCTGAAACTGATAAAGGCCAATGCCGCCGCGGCCGGCAGCAGAGTTCCCCAGGATTCGGGCGGCAGCGCAGGCCAGCTCAAACCCGGCAGAGCCGACGGAATGGCGCCGACCACCGTAACGCCTTTGTCCGCCATGTCAAACGCATAACTGATGATGATTGCCGCCGCAACCACGACCAATGCCGCCGGTCCCTTGCGCCAGACTTTTTTCAATGCCGCATAAATGGAAACAAGTCCGATAGAGAGCAGCAATGTTGACCAGTGCGGCTCTTTTACCTGCCCAAAGAACATCTTCAATTGCACGACGACATTTTCTCCCGCAACATTGACGCCGAAGACTTTTCCGAGTTGTCCCACGATGATGATGATTGCCACGCCGTTCAACAGCCCTATCAGGACGGAACGCGACAGCAGGTCGGCCAGAAATCCAAAACGAAAACGCCCAGCCAGAAGACAGAAAAAACCGGTGAACAGCGTAAGCGACACCGCCAATGCGTGGTATTTAGCCGGGTCGTCGCCCGCAGCAACCAGCGATGCCAGCGTCGCCGTAATCATCGCGCAGGTCGCCGCGTCGGGGCCGACGATCAACTGCCGCGACGAGCCGAAAAACGCGTAGACGATCATCGGCAGAATCGTACTGTAAAGTCCGACCACCGGACTGAATCCCGCAAGTTGCGCGTACGCAATACTGACCGGCAGCGACACCGCCGCCACCGACAAGCCGGCGATAAGGTCGCGCTTGAGCGGTTTCCGGTTATAACTCAACAGCTCCGGCAAGCCCGGCATCCAGCGGACAAGGCGGTCCATGATAAGCGGCGGGATTTTCATCATTTGGTTCTTCAATGGCGTTTTTACCACAAGGTATTGAGCAAATACGGAAAAACGCGATACTTATGAAGCCTCGAGTAAAAAATTGATGATGCTTTTTATTTCGATACCTCCCACATTTCCGCCAAGCAACGCATCCAAGGAAAGAACATACTTGGGATAGTTGTCCGCTATTGCCATTAATGGCCTCAGTTCGCGTTCCAGCGTCGCGTCATCGGCCGTTGTTGTCGTCACCTGGAAATATCGCCTTTCGTTTTCTTTTTCAGCGACAAAATCAATTTCAAGATTGTCGATTTTTCCGATAGATAAACGATATCCCCGTCTTAGCAGTTCAACATATACGATGTTTTCAAGCAACCCGGGCAACGCCCTATCGTCGTACCCCAGTATGGCGTTCTTAATGCCATGATCGGTCAGATAATATTTTTCAAGTGTTTCGAGATGACGTTTCCCTTTAACATCATAGCGCGGCGCTTTATGGACGAACAGCGCAGCCATCAGCATATTGAGATAATTGTAAACCGTTTCGGCGCCCACGCTTCTTCGCTGGGATTTCAAAAAATCTCCGATACTTTTTGCTGAAAAAATATTGCCGACATTGTCCATTAAAAAATAAGTGATCCGTTCCAGCAAATCGGCGTTTCGAATCTCATTGCGTATGATTACGTCCCTTAGAATAATGGTATCGTATATGCCGCGAATGTATTCGGGAATTGCGTCAGGAAAAACCTCATGTATGCCGGGCAGTCCCCCAAAACGCAGATATTCTTCAAACAGATCCCTGTTCCCGCCATATTCTGCTTTATTGCTCCGAAATTCCTTATACTCGAAAAACGAGAGCGGGTACACTTTTATTTCAATATATCTGCCCGCAATCAGTGTTGACAATTCCGAAGACAGGAGCCGCGCGTTTGACCCGGTAACAATGATATCGCAATCAAAATCAACAAGCAGAGACGATACAACCTTCTCCCATTTTTCCACCTCCTGCACTTCGTCAAGAAGAATATATAGACGGCCGGACTTACCCTCCGCCCATTCCGATACATGACTATAAAGGGCGTCATATGTTCTCAAAGATTCATACCTGAGCGATTCATAATTAATATGCAGGATATGCGAATCCCGCGTGTCCGCTTTCAGCAGGTCATCCTTGAGCAATTCCAGAATGGTACTCTTGCCGCTTCTGCGCATCCCGGTAATCACCTTGATCAGCGGCGTCCCCAAAAGAGATTTTATTTTGCCTGAATATTGTTCCCTGCGTATCATGGTTTTTCGTTCTCTCCTGTAAAACCATTTTCACATAATCCCTGGATGTCTAAAAATAGTTTTCTGTATACAGAAAATATTATACATGATCCGCGTTTTGTTTCGATACAGAGTATTTCTCCGACGAATTCCTGAAAATGCGGGCAACGCCGGAAGGTTTTGTAATTGGCTCGGAGTTGAAAATTCCTGATTTCTGATTTTCCTTACGGCAACCTCCGAAAACCCCAGACTCTGCGTTACGCTCCCTCGCCGAAATGCTCATTTACCTATGTGTAAACTCCGCTTTCGGCTCGGTCGCAAGCCTTGATTCCGGGGTTTTCTGAGGTTGCCTTACGAACATCCGCTGGTTTCGCCGCAATTTATGCATTTATAACAGGCGCCGTTGCGGACCATGATGCTGCCGCAGCCCGCGCAGCTAGGCGCGTCGTCAATCGCGTACATTGATTTATAATCGTTGATTGAGCCGACGACGGGTACGGCTTTCAGTTTCACGCCCGAGGCGCCTGTTTTTTCCCTGACATGCACCCCGGCAAGCGCCTGCTCCTCGACGGGAAGGAACTTGGACGCCAGCCAGCGGAAAATATAATCCACGATTGATTTGGCGAACGGAACATTGGAATTGCCGGTATGTCCCGAAGGTTCAAAGCGTACATGCGCGAACTTGTCAATCAGCACCCGCAACGGTACGCCGTATTGCAGAGCCAGTGAGATGGATGTCGCGAATGAGTCCATCAGGCCGGAAATCGCGCTTCCCTCCTTGGCCATGACGAGGAAGATTTCGCCCGGTTGCCCGTCTTCATACATTCCGACGGTGATATACCCTTCGTGCCCGGCAATGGCGAACTTGTGCGTAATGGCCTGGCGTTCGGAAGGAAGTTTCCGGCGAACGGGCTTGAATTCCTTCTCCGCCGCCTTTTTGGCGTTCGATTCGGCGGAGGTGCTCAAAGGCTGGCTTTTCTTTGAATTGTCGCGGTAAATGGCGATGGCTTTCACGCCAAGCCGCCACGCCTGCATGTAAAGATCCTCGATCTGCCCGACGGTAATATTTTCGGGAACGTTCACTGTTTTGGAAATGGCGCCGGAAATAAACGGCTGTACGGCGCTCATCATTTTTATGTGTCCCATGTGGTGAATCGAACGGGTTCCGTTCTGCGGCCTTAAAGCGCAGTCGAAAACCTGCAGGTGTTCAGGTTTTACATGAGGCGCGCCTTCGATCATGCCGGTTTCATCTATATGGCGCACGATCTCACGGACTTCTTCGTCGCCGTAGCCCAGTTTGGCAAGCGCGGAGGAAACCGTTGAGTTGACGATCTTCATCACGCCGCCGCCGACGAGTTTCTTGAACTTCACAAGCGCCAGGTCCGGCTCGACGCCCGTGGTGTCGCAGTCCATCATGAAACCTATGGTGCCGGTCGGCGCAAGCACGGTAGTCTGCGCGTTGCGGAAACCGTGAGCGGCCCCTTCCAGCACGACCAGATCCCAGCATTCCTGCGCCGCCTGCATAAGTTCTTCCGGTACGAGCTTTGAATCGATATTCTGCACGGCGGTGCGGTGCATCCGCATGACTTCCAGGAAGTGATCCTTGTTGCGCGCGTATTCGTGAAAAGTTCCAACTTCGGCCGCGATGCGCGAGGATTGCAGATATGCTTCACCAGTCATAACCGCGGTAATGGCGGCGGCGAAGTTTCTTCCCGCGTCGCTGTCGTAAGCCAGGCCGTTGTGCATCAAAAGCGCGCCCAGGTTGGCGTAGCCAAGTCCCAGCGGGCGGTAGTCGCGGCTGTTTTCTCCGATTTTTTCGGTTGGATAGCTTGCGTTGTCAACAATGATTTCCTGCGCGGTAATCATGATATCAACCGCCCTGCGGAAGTTTTCAACATCGAAACGGCCGTTGGAATCGACAAACTTCAGCAGGTTGAAAGAAGCAAGGTTGCATGCCGAATCGTCCAGGAACATGTATTCAGAGCAGGGATTCGAGGCGTTGATGCGTCCCGAAGCTTTGCAGGTATGCCAGCGGTTGATCGTCGTGTCGTATTGCATACCCGGATCGCCGCATGCATGGCACGACTCCGCGATTTTTTTCATTAGGCCGCGCGCTTTGTGCGTCCCCGTGATTTCGCCGTCCGGCCGTTCGCGTGTAACCCAGGCGGCATCCTTGTCCACCGCCGCCATGAAGTCGTCCGTAACGCGCACGCTGTTGTTCGCGTTCTGGAAGAAGATGCTGCCGTAGGCTTCGCCGTCTATGCCGCCTTTATACCCGGCGTCCATCAGCGTCCAGGCTTTCTTTTCTTCTTTTGACTTGCACTCGATGAATTCCTCAATGTCGGGATGGTCTATATCGAGAATGACCATTTTGGCCGCCCGGCGGGTTTTGCCGCCGCTTTTGATCACGCCGGCAAAGGCGTCGAAACCCTTCATAAAGCTGACGGGTCCGGAAGCGATGCCGCCGCCTGAAAGCCGCGCGCGCGAAGACCTGAGAGCCGAAAAATTCGTGCCCGTCCCCGAACCGTACTTGAACAGCTTGCCTTCCGTGCGCGCCAGGGAAAGGATGGAATCCATCGTATCTTCGACAGAATTAATAAAGCATGCCGAACACTGGGGATTTTTTTCAACGCCGCAGTTAAACCACACCGGCGAATTAAAGGCGGCGTACTGGTTCAGAAGCAGAAAGGCCAGATCGTCATTAAAAGCCGCGGCGTCGGCAACCGACGCGA
>Ga0099364_10006364_pt1 | contig 17215 bp, 12 predicted proteins | sample TergutTh196P3_FD_73070 | JGI IMG/M metagenome (GOLD analysis project Ga0099364, IMG submission 73070) | Microcerotermes parvus P3 segment gut microbial communities from Pointe-Noire, Republic of the Congo - Th196 P3 | ecosystem: Host-associated > Arthropoda: Insects > Digestive system > Gut ... | reverse complement strand
TTTCCGTGCGTACAGTTTAAGATTGGTCGTTTTGGCAAGGACAACACCGACCTGATTTTTCAGGATTTAGTAGAGGGCAACATCATTCAAATGGCTGACAGGGTAATGGAAATTTTGAAATCCAAATACCTGATTTCGCCTATCCGATACGAAGGATTGCAACGCATTGAACCGCTAGAAATCCCCGAAGACGCTTTGCGGGAAGCCATTTTCAACTCGATTATTCATAAAGATTACACGGGCGTTTTTATTCAGATGAAAGTATACGACGATCGGATAATTCTGTGGAATGAAGGCATGTTGATTGACAATTACACAGTGGAAACGCTGCTTGGCGACCATTCATCGCGCCCTCGCAATCGAAATATTGCCAACGCCTTCTATAAAGCCGGCTTTATAGAAGCATGGGGCAGAGGTATCAGCAAAATCCGTAACGGTTTTTTGGCTGCCGACTTGCCCGCTCCCACTTTCGAAGAAAAAATGGGCGGTATGTGGATTACTATCCCTCGGAAAGACGGTGTAAATATCGAAGATGTCGGTGTATATGTTGGTAATGTCGGTGTAAAAGACGGTATAAATACCGTTGACGTCGGTGTAAATGTCGGTGACGTCGGTGTAAATGTCGGTGATGTCGGAATAAAAGACGGTGATGTCGGTGTAAAAGACGGTATAAAAGACGGTGTAAAAGACAGTAATGTCGGAATAAAAGACAGTGATGTCGGAATAAAAGACGGAATAAAAGACGAAAAAGACGGTATAAAAGACGGTATAAACACCGAAAAAGACGGTATAAAAGACGAAAAAGACGGTGTGAAAGACGGTATAAATCTTATTCAAAATAGAATATTAAAAATAATAAGACGAACACCTCAAATTTCCGCAAAATTATTATCTGAAACTTTGGGTATTAATATTAGAAATACAGAAAAGAATATAAGGGGACTCAAGGACAAAGGGCTACTTGAACGTATCGGTTCAAGAAAAACAGGTTATTGGAAAATTAAAGGTGATGAAAATGATACAAACTAGCAGATTACCGCAAGGATACAAAGACAGTACATTGGGAGTTATTCCAAAGGACTGGAGAGTGAAGAAATTAGGGGAAGTTTTTTTACAACTGAAAAATTTTTCTTTTTCTCGAGAGCAAATGACAGATGCACATAAGAAATTGAGATATATCCATTATGGTGATATTCATGTAAGTTTACTAAAAGATAGTATAAATTTACAAAAAGATAGTCTGCCCTTTATTTTTGATGGTCTGATAACCAATGAAAAACTCTATAATGAAGATTTTCCATATCTACAAAACGGAGATATTATTCTTGCAGATGCTTCTGAAGATTATGAAGGTATTGGAAAATTGTGGGAAATAATAAATACCGCTAACAAGAAAATAATTAGCGGTTTACACACTATCCCTTTGCGATGTTTTACAGATGAAGTCATTGTCGGTTTCGGGAGGTATGTATTCAAAAACCCACAATCCGCTATATCGCTAAAAAAAATTGCTCAAGGGACAAAAGTATATTCAATCAGTTACAATCATATTTCTAAATTGAGTATTCTCTTACCCCCACTTCCCGAACAGCAAAAAATCGCCGAAATACTTTCCCTTTGGGACGAAGCCATCGAAAAACAAACCCAACTCATCGCCCAACTCGAAACCCGCAAACGCGGACTGATGCAGCAATTGCTTTCAGGAAAAAAACGGCTGAAGGGGTTTAGTGGAGAGTGGAAGAAAGTAGCAGCAGGGAGTTTATTTAAAAACGTTTCGGTAAAAGGATTTGAAGATGAAGAACTACTATCGGCTACACAAGACAAAGGGATATTACCCCGCAACATTTTGGAAACAAAAGTAACCATGCCTTCAAAGGATACCAATACTTTCAAATTGGTCGAAACAGGTGACTTTGTTATAAGTTTACGTTCATTTCAGGGAGGTATTGAGTACTCATATTACAGGGGTATTGTAAGTCCTGCATATACCGTATTAAAATCAAAGAGTAAAATTGTGGATGTTTTTTACAAATACTATTTCAAATCATACGATTTTATAGGTCATTTAGCTATTGCTGTCATTGGAATCCGTGATGGTAAACAAATCAGCTATGAGGATTTTTGTTTCGTAAAAATACCCTCACCATCAATAGAGGAGCAAACAGCTATTGCCAATATCCTGTCCTCCGCCGAAAAAGACATTGACATTTCCAACCAAAAATTATCAAGGCTGAAAGAACAGAAGAAAGGATTGATGCAACAGTTATTAACCGGAAAAAAGAGAGTAAAAACAAATAAAATATAAGAAAATGAGAATAATAAAAATTGACATCCCGAAAACGGAAAACGAAAACGATGGTCTGGATCATATTAAAATGGATAAATTAGGTAAAATTGTACTGCTTGCAGGTAAAAACGGATCTGGTAAGACACGTATTCTAAATAAAATATTTAATACATTCAGGAGTAAACCAAGAAAAACCCCAAAAGCGCAATCGTTTATTGATATAAATCAACATAGATATAATGTTATTTCCTATCAATCTCAATTAAAAAAACATGAAACCGCTTTACTACAATCTCTTAAACGGGATACAACGGAAGAAATACTAAGAAACATAGAAAACACAAAAAGGGCAATTGATGATTCTGAAAAGAATATTGAAAATTGTATAACTTTACAAAACTGGAATTTAATAGAAACAAACATGGAATCTGACAGATACTCAGGTGTTTATTTTGTTCCTAAGATATTAGATTTGCAAGATCCAAGCAACCTTCCGATGAACACAATGAAAATCTCAGCATCTTCTATTGATCGTTTGGGAGTTGAAAATTTACCACAAGGCGTCTTTGCAAAGATACAATTCTTACAGAATAAATGGTTTGAAACAACGCATCAGAATTCTCAAATTTCCAAAGATGAAAAAGAAAAGGCAATTAATGATTATGAAAAATTGCAGGGAATTGTAAAAATATTTCTTAATACAAATATATCAAGAACAATCGATGGAGAAGCAACCATTTTTGGTTTTCCATTGGGGCAATCAAAGCTATCAGACGGACAAAAAGTATTACTTCAGTTTTGCTTAGCCATCTATAGTCAAGAGATTGCATTAAAAGATATGATCCTTATACTTGATGAACCAGAGAATCATCTACATCCATCTGTTATTATTGAAACCATTAAAAAGATACAAAATTGTGTGACAAACGGACAAATTTGGATCGCTACTCATTCCATTCCTTTGTTAGCTCATTTTGATCCCTCTTTGTTGTGGTTTGTAGAACAAGGTAAAATTACTTATGCCGGAAAAATCCCCGAAAAGGTATTGCATAGTTTACTTGGCGATGATTGTGAGATCGAAAAACTGCAAGACTTCATAAGCCTGCCTGCCCAATTTGCGACAAATAAATATGCTTTCGATTGTTTGTTTGAACCAAAAGCAGTAATGACAGATTCTACTGATTTGCAATCTAATCAAATACGAAAAGACCTTTTATCAATATCAGGAAATGGAAAAGTGCGAATTTTAGACTACGGAGCAGGAAAAGGAAGATTGATCTCTAATTTATTAGATTTGGATCGGTCAAGTAAAGAAAAAATATTATCTTCAATTGAATATATTGCGTTCGATAAATACACTAAAGATAAAGACTATTGTGAATCATCTTTAACTAAAGTATTCGGAAATGCAGATAAAAAATATTATAATGACTTTCCTTCACTCTTTTCCTGTTTTAATAAGAATAGTTTTGATATAGTTATTATGTGTAATGTTTTACATGAAATTGATCCAAAAGATTGGTTGAAACTATTTATTGAGAATGGTGATATATCAAGATGTTTGAAAGAAAACGGAAAGTTATTATTAGTCGAAGACCATCAGCTTCCAGTAGGAGAAAAAGCATACCAAAAAGGGTTTTTAGTTTTAGATACTGAGCAAATCAGAGACCTTTTCTATATTAAAGAGCATGAAATAGACTTTAAGTATATTGATTTTAAAGAGAATGGTCGTTTAAAATCTCATTATATACCAAGGAAATATTTGATTCGAATAGATGCTTCATCACGGGAGAAAGCAATTAATTCTTTATCAAATACTGCAAAAGAAAAAATCTTGAAAATAAGAGAAGAAGAAAAGAATTATCAAAATGGGAAACTGCATGGTTTTTGGACTCAACAATTTGCAAATGCTCAATTAAACTTGGCTGAATTTACAACGAAATAAAAATTAGAAACAATGATAGATGCAGAAAGAATTAGAGAATTGATTGCTAAAGGAGAGGTTCGTAATACGAACGTTGAATTTAAGAAATGCAAAGGAGAGGTGGGGCAGTCCGTTTATGAAACGATTTGTGCATTTTTGAATCGTAACGGGGGTGACATACTTCTGGGAGTGGATGACGATGGCATTATTTCGGGTGTTAATGAATCGTCCATTGACAACTATATCAAAAACATCATCAATACGCTCAATAATATTGAAGTATTCAACCCTGTCGTCTATCTTATGCCCGAAGTCGTGGAGATAGAAGGGAAGAAGATCATTTACTTAAAAGTACCCGAAAGTCCGCAGGTGCATCGGTTTAAGAACAAGATTTTCGACAGGGTAGGCGATACCGATAATAACATTATTAACAGTTATCATCTGTTAGAGAATATGTATCTGCGGAAAAACAAGATTTCGTCGGAGAGTAATGTTTGCCCTTTTCTGACATTGGACGAATTGGACGAGGGATCATTCAAAAGGATGCGGACGCATATCTCTATTTACAATCCTACTCATCTTTGGCTCGAAATGAGCAATGAGGAGATGCTGCGCTCAGCCGGTTTTTGGCGCAGAGACCCCCTGACGAATCAAGAGGGTTATATCCTTGCTGTTGTAATTCTGTTCGGCAAAGAGCAAACGGTATTGAATTATTGCCCGTGGCATCGTACTGATGCTATCTATCGCAATATGAGCAACAAAAGGTTCTTGCATCCATTGCCAACCGACCCGGATATAAGATACAACGACCGCGATATGGTTTGCGTAAACCTCATTGAATCTTACGTCAGGCTGATGCATTTCATCGAAAGAAATATGCCCGATGTTTTTGCTTTGGATGAGCGAGGCATCAATCGCTTTGACCTTCGTAACATGCTTTTCCGTGAGATTGTATCAAACCTGCTGCTACACAGGGAATTTGCGAGTGCCTTCTCGTCTAAACTGCTTATATTCTCCGACAGAGTAATAACCGAGAATTGGACAAAACCCATGCAAATGGGAAACGTTACACTTGATGCCCTTGAGACGCATACAAAAAACCCCTTGATAACAAAGGTTTTCAGAGAGATGAAGTGGGCGGAAGAACTCGGATCAGGCAAAAAGAACATCAAAAAGTATGCGCCTCTCTATTATGACAAGTACGAAATTGAAATTCAAAATAACGAAAAATTTGTATTTTCGATTACTTACAGAGACGAAACAGGCGCTTCTTTAGAAAATCAAGCTGAAACGGAATTGGATAATACCCAAGAAACACACAATAAAACACACAATAAAGCACACAATAAAACACACAATAAAAATTCGGAGGGCAAAAGTATAACAGAAAACTCACCGAAACATCAAATTATTTTAGCGATTACCGCTAATCCTAATATAACCCGCCATGAATTATCTGTTTTATTAAACCGTTCACAGGATAGTATTAATCATCATTTGTTGCAATTGATTCGTGAAGGGGTCATAAAACGGGAAGGTTCTAAAAAGACCGGTTATTGGAAAATTATTACGAAGTAGGATTTCTACAAAATGAAAAGAGAAAGACAATATATACGAAACAGTCCACGAATTTCACGAACTAACACGAAAAAAATTAGTGTAAATTCGTGTAATTCGAGGACAAAAAGAAAAGAATTATGACAAGAGATGATTTATTAAAACGGCTTCAGGACATCGAATGGGATGATTTTGAAGTGAAGCAAGCGAAAGGCGAACTCCCTAAAAATATTTGGGAGACAGTGAGCGCGTTTTGCAATTCATCCGGCGGATGGATTGTACTGGGGGTATCGCAGCAAGGTAAGCAGTTTGAGATAACAGGCGTGAGTAATGCCGAAAAATTAGAGCAGGACTTTTTTAACGTTTTGCGTTCTCAGAAATTTAATGTTATCTTAATGGCTAATGCGCATAAATATTTGATTGAAGGCAAAACCGTATTGGCTTTCTTTGTTCCGTCGTCAATACAAAAACCGGTCTATTTCAATACACCTCAAAACACCTTTATCAGGTGTGGAAGCGGAGACCAGCGGGCAACTAACAGCGAGATTTCGGCAATGTTTCGCGAACAGTCTTTTGGTATTCGTTCCGAATTATCAATACCCGAAACCCATATCGGTTTATTAAATCAGGATTCTTTGCGCAGCTACCGCAACTATTTGAATGCTTACAATTCTATTGCTACTTATCCTGATTACGACCATGAGACTTTTTGCCAAAAGTTAGGCATATCCGACGAAAAAGGACTGTTGACGTTTGCCGGTTTATTGATGCTGGGGCGAACGGAAGTGATTCATCGGCATGTCCCTACTTTTTGGATGGATTACGTCGAAATTCCGGGCAAATCAGTTCAGGAAGCGAAAACACGCTATACCTATCGCATCCCCGAACAGGAAAACCTTTGGGAGTATTATCATGTTATTATAAAGCGGTTAAGGCTTTTAGTAGACACTCCTTTCCGCATGAATGAAGAAGGATTTGCCGTTGATGACGATTCGCAACTAAACGTGTTGCGGGAAGCATTGGTAAATATGCTGATGCACACAGATCATTTCAGCTCCATTCATTCGTGCATTCGAGTATATACCAATAGGGTTGAATTTATGAATGCGGGTGGTTTTCATATTCCTGTTGAACGTCTATCAACAAGCATGATGTCGAAACCGCGTAATCCTTCCATTGCAAAATTGTTTCGATTTGCCAAATTGTCCGAAAATGTTGGATTCGGTATTGATAAACTAAGAAGTTGGAAACAACTTACCGGATATAACGTTGATATTCACTCTGAAATAGATTACGCTACAATAACATTTGGAATTAAGGATACATTAGTTGATGTAAGCAGTCGAAATGTCCCTGCAAATGTAATTGTAAAAGATGATAATTTCGGTTTGAAAGAAGATGATAATTTATGTGATGAAATCGGTACAAATAAAACACAGGAAGAAAAAACAGGCGGTCAAATAAGTGGTCAAATAAGTGGTCAAATAAGTGGTCAAATAAGTGGTCAAATAAGTGGTCAAATAAGTGGTCGAATACCCGATAACAGAATTAAGGTTTTGCGATTAATAAAAGAAAAAAACAATATTACAAGGAAAGAGCTTGTTGAGCAAGTTGGTATTGCATCTTCTGCCATTCAAAAACATCTTCAAGTATTGGTAAAGGAAGGTTATATAAGGCGTGAGGGAAAGACAAAGTCAAGTTATTGGATTATATTACAAAAAAAGGCCACGAATTTCACGAATTAGCACGAAGAAAAAACAGACCTCGAATTTCACGTTCTTCTTTTTGCTTCACTTCGTAAAGCGACAACATTGATTGATTTACAAAGGAAAGTTCGGAACGGAAAAAATTAGCACAAAAAAATTCGTGTAAATTCGTGTAATTCGTGGACAAAAGAAAAGAATTATGACAACAATAAGTTTTAAAGAAGACCATATCAGCCAGATTCCGGCTTTGATGTTGCTGCAAAAGTTAGGATATACCTATCTGTCGCCCGATGTAGCATTTGAACTGCGTGACGGGAAAACGACGAATGTCTTGCTGGAGCCGATCCTCCGGAAGCAGTTGGAAGAAATTAATTCCTTACAGGTTTCGACCACCAAAACCGCCTATTTTTCGGCGCAGAATATTGAGAACGGGATTGAGGCCATGAGGAGCATACCGATGGAATCGGGCTTTTCGGCAGGTAACGAGTATGTGTATAACCTGCTGACGTTAGGCAAAGCGCTGGAGCAAAGCATTGACGGTGATAAAAAAAGTTTTACCCTGAATTATGTTGACTGGAAAAATCCGGAGAACAATGTGTTTCATGTCACGGAAGAATTTGCTGTCACACGTTCCGGCAGGACGGATACGTATCGCCCCGATATTGTCCTTTTTGTCAACGGGATACCGTTGTGTGTGATAGAATGTAAGCGACCGGATATGAAAGATTCTCTGGAGCAGGCTATTTCGCAACATTTGCGCAATCAGCAGGAAGACGGGATTCGACGTTTGTATGCTTATTCAGCCTTGCTATTGGGAATTGCAGCGTCATCGGCATCTTATGCCACCACTGCTACGCCTGCGACCTTTTGGGCAAAGTGGAGAGAACAATTCTCAAACCGGCAGGAAGAAAACGATTTTTCCATCAATATCTCCCGGTTAGTCAACAAGCCTCTTTCGGAAAAACAAAAAGAAGCGCTTTTTTCATCCCGTTTCCGCTATGTCAGAAGATATTTCGATGAGAAAGAACAGACGCCTGTGGAGGCGACCGAACAGGACCGAAGCCTGTATAGCCTTTGCCGTCCGGAACGTCTTTTGGACTTACTGTTCAATTTTACGGTATATGATGATGGTATAAAAAAAATCGCCCGTTACCAGCAATATTTTGCGATAAAAAAGGTGATGGAGCGGATTCGTCCGTTAGAAGGAGGAAAACGGAAAGGCGGCGTGATATGGCATACACAAGGCAGTGGTAAATCATTGACAATGGTGATGCTCGCACAAGCCATCGTCTTAGATAAAACCATCCGTAATCCGAAAATCATCTTAGTCACCGACCGTACCGATTTAGACCGTCAAATAACAGGAACATTCAAGAAATGCGGTATTTATGTTGAAAATGCAACCACAGGAGTCAAACTGATAGACCTTTTGGAGAGCAAAAGCGATGCAGTCATCACCACCGTCATCAATAAATTTGAAACAGCCATCAAAAGTATCCGGCAACCGTCCGAAAAATTCGTGTCAATTCGTGAAATTCGTGGACAAGAAACAAACATCTTTGTATTAATTGACGAAGGCCACCGCAGCCAATACGGCGAGATGAGCATTCAAATGCAGAAAGCGCTGCCCAACGCCTGTTTCATAGCCATGACCGGAACGCCATTGATGAAAAAAGAAAAAAGTACGGCAGCCAAATTCGGCGGTATCATCCTCCCTGTATATACAGTCGACCAGGCAGTAAAAGACGGCGCCGTCGTGCCATTGTTGTATGAAGGGAGAATCGTGCCTCAAACCGTACATGAACATGCCATTGACAGTTTCTTCAATAAAATCAGCGAGCCGCTGACCGATTATCAACAAGCCGATATGAAGAAAAAATTTAGCCGTACAGACCCTGTAAGCCAGGCCGAACAGCGTATTCATACCATTGCATGGGATATATCGAAGCATTTTAGGGACAACTGGCAGGGCACAGGGTTCAAAGCACAGTTAGTTTGTCCCATCAAACGGATTGCCGTCAAATACAAAGCATATCTTGACCAGATAGGAATTGTAACGTCCGAAGTACTGATTACGTCACCCGATACCAGGGAAGGAGAAGAAACACCGTATGGCGAAACCCATAATGAAGTAAAATCGTTCTGGAAACGGATGATGGACGAACACAGTTCACCTAAAAAATACGAGAATAACCTGATCAACCGTTTTAAAAACAGCGATAAGCCGGAAATTATCATTGTGGTGGACAAGTTACTGACCGGTTTCGACGAACCGCACAATACCGTTATGTATATTGACCGTTCCCTGAAAGAACATGCCTTGTTACAAGCGGTGGCGCGGGTAAACAGAGTATGCGAAGGAAAAGAGTATGGATATATTATTGATTATTACGGCGTTCTTCAACCGTTATATGACGCATTGACCATTTATGCCGACTACGATCCGGAGGATTTGGATAAGATGTTTACAGATGTTACCGAAGAAACAGCGAAGTTACCGCAAAAACATTCCGACTTATGGGACATATTCAAATCAATCGCCAATAAAAGAGACTTGGAGGCATACAGTCAATATCTTCGACAAGAAGATATTCGGCAACAGTTTTATGAAAAACTGACGGTTTTTGCATCCTGTCTGAAAATAGCCCTGTCATCCATCAAATTTCATAACGAAAATGATGAGGCGATAATCAGTCGCTACAAGGACGACCTGACGATGTTTTTAAAACTGCGACATGCGGTTCAGGAAAGATATTCCGACCGGTTTGATTACAAAAAATATGAAGGTCAAATACAAAAGTTGATAGATACGCATATCGAAAGCAGCGAGGTGAGCATATTAACGGAATTAGTGGATATATTTGATAAAGAGAAATTTGCGGAAGAAGTAGAGAAGATTACGGGAAAAGCGGCCAAAGCGGATACAATTGCCTCCCGGACGGCAAAATATATTACGGAAAACATGGATACCGATCCGGCATTTTACAAAAAATTTTCCGAACTGTTGAAAGAAACCATTTCCGCTTATGAACAGGGTAGGATAAACGAAGTGGAATACCTGAAACAGGCTACACAAAACATGGAGTCCGTTCTTTCCCATACCGACAGCAGTATACCTGCCGAGATAGCAAACAACAATACGGCGCGGGCGTATTACGGGTTGGCTTTGGAAACATACAAAACACTTCCTGTCGCAGATGCGGTTTCCATTGAAGGCTTGGCATTGGATACTGCGCTTTCAGTTGATGCCATTATCGGCAAGCATGTGATAGATAGTGGCAGACCGATTATAGACTGGGCTGCAAAATCTACCCTGATTGGACAGATGAAGATAGAAATCGAGGACTATCTTATGGATGAGGTAAAACGGAAATATGATATTCCACTGTCATTTGATGATATGGATGCGATTATTGACCGGTCGGTTGATGTGGCTAAATTGTGGTTTACATTGTCCACGAATTACACGAATTAACACGAATTATGTTCATGGAGAAAAAAGGATTTATGACTTATGGAACAACGACGATAGAATATACAATTATCTATTCCAATCGGCGGACATTGGGGATAGCGGTATATCCTGACGGTACGGTTATGATAAAAGCGCCCTTTGGTACTCCTATTTCCAAGATTGAAGAAAAAGTGCGGAAGAGGGCGGCCTGGATAGTGAGGCAGCAGCGCTATTTCGAATCATTTGGCAAAAATATCCCTGAACGGAGATATATAAGCGGTGAATCCCACTGTTATCTGGGAAGACAATACCGTTTATATGTCAGAGAAGGTAAACCGAATAGTGTTTCGTTTAAGGGTCGCTGTTTTGAAATCGTCTGTTCACCCAAATCAAAGGCGGAAAGTTTGATGAAAGAATGGTACAGGGAGCGGGCAAAAATGAAGTTTGCAGAAATCGCAGGGCCTGTTATCCAGCAGTTTAAAAAGTACGGGGTAGCGCCTGAATCATTTTGCATACAAGCGATGGAAAATCGTTGGGGAAGCTGTACGACAAAAGGTAAAATCATCCTCAATACGGAATTGATCAAAGCCCCAAAACCTTGTATCGAATATGTAATCACCCACGAAATGTGCCACCTGTTGCATAAAAACCACACAAAAGCCTTCTATGTATTACTCCAAAAGGAGATGCCGGACTGGGAACGGTGGAAAAACAGGTTGGAAAAGATGATGTATTAAGATTACCAATTTGCTTGGAATGAAACTTTTTTGATATTTTTTTGGAATAAAGTGTTTCAATTCGGAAAAAAAGCATTATCTTTGCCGAAAATTGTCAGGACGAAAAAAGTAAAAAACTATGATGTTTATAGAACGGATAAAACAATTACGGGAAGAACGCCAATTGCCCTTGCGCAAATTAGCGGCGGCATTGGATATTGATTCAGCCACCTATTGGAAAATAGAAAGAGGCGAACGTCGTGCAAGAAAAGAGCATGTGCCCATAATAGCAGAGGTCTTACAAACCGACTTCGAGGAATTGCGAACCCTTTGGCTCGCCGACCAGGTTTATAATGTGATTAAAGATGAAGAGCATGCCGTCAAAGCGTTAAATATTGTAGCAGAAAACATAGTAGAATATGGAAATGGAAAAATATATTAATCAGGTGATTAAGGGTGACTGTTTGGAGGTCATGCTAAACTTTCCCAATAAATCGGTGGACATGATTCTTTGCGATTTGCCGTATGGTACGACACAAAACAAGTGGGATTCGGTTATTGACTTGAAAAAATTGTGGCAGGTCTATATGCGAATAATTAAAGATAACGGCGTCATCGTTTTAACTTCACAGGGTTTATTTACTGCGAAACTGATAATGAGCAATGAAGAATGGTTTAAGTACAAAATCGTTTGGATAAAATCCAAGTCGACAAACTTCCTTAATGCAAAAAAACAACCTTTAAGGAAACATGAGGATATTTGCATTTTTTACAAACAACAGCCTACATACAACCCGCAAATGACAAACGGGGAAGCATACGATAAAGGTTTTCGAAAAGACCAATATACGGGAAGTTATGGAGATTTTAAACCGCATCATGTGAAAAGTGCCGGTGAGCGATACCCGAATGATGTTCTTTGTTTTGAAGAACAAAACATGGAAGATTTTGTCTATTTCAAAACGGCAGAATCGGAAGGTCAGGTATACCATCCGACACAAAAACCCGTTGAATTAGGCAGATACTTAATACGCACATTCACGAATAAAGGAGATGTCGTTTTGGATAATGCCTGTGGCAGCGGCAGTTTTCTACTTTCTGCTTTATTGGAAAACAGAAAATACATAGGAATAGAAAAAAACGAAGATGTATTGTTGCATAAAGTACAACCCACAGATTACATAAAAGTTTGTAATGATAGAATCAATGACAATTCTTGCTGAAGCCTGTTTTAGAGGTGGTTTCATTGACGCACGGGGCAGTGGTATAATGAAGATTATGGATTCCTGCAAAATGGCCGGTTTGCCATCACCTGTAATAGAGGAAGAATTTGGTCAAATATTAGTCAATTATTTAAATAGAAACAAATGAAAATACAATACGCCTCCGATTTGCATTTGGAATTGCGGGATAATTCCAAATATCTGCGTGATAATAAAATCATTCCAGTTGGTGATATTCTCGTGCTGGCGGGTGATATTGATTATTTGTACGACAATAAACGTTACCGTCGGCATCCTTTTTGGGATTATGTGGCCGACAATTTTAAAGAAACGATGATAGTGCCCGGTAATCATGAATTTTACATGAGTGGCGATGTGGGAACGATACGGTACGGCTGTGTCGCCGAAATCCGTCATAATGTGAAATGTTATTACAATGCTGTCGTTACGATTGATGATATTGATTTCATATTATGCACGTTATGGGCAAAAATACCCATAGAAAACGCTTTTGTTACACAGCAAAACGTATCCGATTTTCACAGGATTGCCTACAAAGGGAAACTGCTTACTGCGCATTGTTTTAACCTGCTTCACCAGGAATCGGTCGCATTTTTGCAAAAGACGCTTCAACAAGAAAGCAACCGCAAACGAATTATCGTCAGTCATCACATTCCGACCAATCTTTGTATGGCGGATGAATTTAAAAACAGCCGTATCAATGGAGCGTTTGTGACTGAGTTACACGATTTTATCTTCGACAACCGGATAGATTACTGGATTTACGGACACTCGCACCGCAATATGCCCGAAGTAGATATTAACGGCACGAAAATGCTTTGTAATCAGTTAGGTTATGTTGATTATGGCGAACATAAAACGTTCAATCTTCAAGCCTGTTTTGAATTACACTGAAGCCATACAGGTAATTAATTTTTGTGAAAAATAATAGATTATATTATAAAAATCACTAAATTTGCAGAACGAAATTTGTAATTTACGAGACGATGAATCGAATAAAAGAGATACTCGACGCAAAAGTCGTCAAACAAACATGGTTGGCAAGACAATTGGGAAAGAGTTTCAATAGACAATAAAGTAAAATTGATATGGCCAAAAAAGAAATAAAAGAAAAAAGTATCGAAGTATCGCTCTGGGAGGCGGCGAACAAGTTACGGGGAAGCGTTGAGCCTGCCGAGTACAAGCATGTTGTGCTGGGATTGATATTCCTCAAATTTGTCAGCGATAAGTTTGACGAACGCCGTCAATCACTCATAGCCGAAGGAAAAGAGAAATATGTAGAGATGCCTGATTTTTATAACATGCGTAATGTTTTCTTTTTGCAGGAAATATCTCGTTGGAATTATATTCGGGACAAAGCCAAACAGGACGATTTGGCGTTGATTATTGATACCGCCCTTCATGTTATCGAAAAAGACAACAAAAGCCTGAAAGGCGCTTTGCCCGACAACTATTTCTCCCGCTTAGGGCTGGAAACCTCGAAGCTCGCCTCGCTGATTGATGAAATAAGTGAGATAAATACGCTGAAAGACAAAGAACAGGATGTAGTAGGGCGTGTTTATGAATATTTCCTTTCCAAGTTTGCATTAGCCGAAGGAAAGGGGAAAGGTGAATTTTACACGCCGAAAAGCATTGTCAATCTGATTGCCGAGATGATTGAACCCTATAAGGGGATTATTTATGACCCTGCCTGCGGTTCGGGCGGTATGTTTGTTCAATCTATCAAGTTTATTGAGAATCACCACGGCAACAAAAAAGAAGTTTCCATTTACGGACAGGAATACACCGGTACCACATACAAATTGGCAAAGATGAACCTTGCCATACGTGGCATTTCCGCCAATCTGGGCGACAAAGCCGCCAATACTTTCTCCGACGACCGGCATAAAGACCTGAAAGCCGATTTCATCATGGCCAATCCGCCATTCAACCAGAAAGACTGGCGCGCCGACGACGAACTCTTAGACGACCCGCGTTGGCGTGGCTACGACGTGCCACCTAAAAGCAATGCCAATTACGGATGGATTCTCAACATGGCAAGCAAACTGTCAGAAAACGGCGTTGCTGGTTTTATTCTTGCCAACGGCGCATTAAGCGGTGGCGGCGAAGAATACAAAATCCGTCGCAAACTGATAGAGAACAATTTAGTAGAAGCCATTTTGGTGCTGCCTCAAAATATGTTCTATACAACCAACATCAGCGTCACGCTATGGATACTGAACCGCAACAAAAAAGAGCGTACCGTAACGGTCGGAAACGAAGAACGCCGGTATCGCAACCGCGAAAGGGAAATCCTTTTCATGGATTTACGCCAAATGGGAGAGCCTTTTGAAAAGAAATTCACACAGTTTTCGACGCATGACATTCAGTCCATTGCCCAAACCTACCACGTTTGGCAATGCAACCCCGATTGTCAACGCAAACCCTATCAAAACACCCCCGAATTTTGTTACAACGCATCATTTGAAGAGATCGCGAAAAAAGATTTCTCATTAGTTCCCAGCAAATACATTGAATTTATAAACCGCGATGAAAACATCGACTTCGACGAAAAAATGAAAACCCTGCAAGCGGAATTTAAGCAGTTGCTACAAGCCGAAGAACAGTCGAAGCAGGATGTATTACAGGTATTTGAATCATTAGGATATAAAATTGATTTATTATAAAGATTTAACAACTATGCTCAAAAAATACATTTTTATCAGCAGTGTGCAGCGTGAGTTCGCTAAAGAGCGGGGGCAGTTATGCAGTTATATTCGACAGGATGCACTGTTAGGTCGTTTTTTTGAACCATTTTTGTTTGAAGAACTGCCGGCTATCAATGCGTCGGCCGAACAGGCATACCTTTCGGAAATTGCATCCTCTGATATATACTTGGGAATAATAGGCAATCAATACGGATTTCAAGACTACGAAGGAATTTCGCCTACCGAAAGAGAATTCGACGAAGCAACCGTCTTAGAAAAATATCGTATATGTTTTTTCAAAACTTCGTCACCTCAAACCGAAAGAGAGCCGAAACAACAACTTTTTAAAAATCCCCAGCGTTTTTTTCAAACATCGGAAATCAAATGTGCACAATTTTACGGAAATGAGGTAACCAAGCCTATCCCGTCATATCACGTTTACCAGGGCGATTTATTCAGTTTGATTAATCAAGCCGTCGATTTCATCATGTCGCGTATTAATGCTCGCGTAGGAACCCGTGATAAAAGCGTGCAGGCGCCCATTGATTTTGAATTTCCGTTAGAGGCCGTTCGCGAAGCAATAGTTAATAGTGTGTCACATCGCGATTATACAAGCAATGCCAGCGTTCAGGTGATGCTTTTCAAAAACAGATTAGAAGTTTGGAACCCCGGTCATTTACCGCCGGGCATAACCATTGAACAGCTTTATCAGGTTCACGAATCCTTCCCAACGAATCCGCTCATTGCCAATCCGCTATATTTGGCAGGTTATGCCGAACGTTTGGGAACAGGCACTTCCGATATCATCAAGAAATGTGTAACTATAGGATTAAAACCGCCCACCTTTTCACAATCCCATAACTTCCGTACAACTTTCTGGAGAAATGAGGAAATTGAGGAGGCAAATCCCATAACCTCGGAACCTAATCCCACAACCTTCGAGACTAATCCCACGAGCTCTATCGTTATTGATGCACCCAACAAAGCAAATGTGACAAGCTCTATCGCAAATATGACAAGCTCGGAGGCAAATCCCATAACCTCTATCGTAAAAGATGCAACCTCGAAAGTAAATATGACAACCTCGGAAGCAAATGTGACAACCTCGGAAGCTATCGATAGAGCCAACGATAGAGTGAACGATAGAGCCAACCTAAACGAAAAACAAAAAGCAGTATTGGCGTTTTGTGAAAAACCTCGAAGCAGTAGAGAAATTTTGAATCATATTTCTATTAAATATCATCCGGATGCCATAAAGCAATATATTCATTCACTCATAAAAGCAAATTTATTGAAAATGACAATTCCGGATAAACCAAACCATCCCGAACAGGGATATATAACAACTGATGAATATGCAAAAGAACAATAAACGCTTAGGCGATTACATACAGGAAGTGGATATTCGGAACGAAGGTTTGAAGGTCACAAATCTTTTAGGATTGACTATCGGTAAACGTTTCATTTCTTCGGTTGCCAATACGATTGGGACTGATATGGGAAAATATAAAATTATCCGCAAAAATCAGTTTGCCTGTAGCATGATGCAAGTGCGGCGTGACGGGAAAATGCCTGTAGCTTTATTGGAAAATTTTGATGAAGCAATCATTTCACAAGCCTATCCGGTATTTGAGGTTATT
>Ga0099364_10006363_pt1 | contig 17216 bp, 13 predicted proteins | sample TergutTh196P3_FD_73070 | JGI IMG/M metagenome (GOLD analysis project Ga0099364, IMG submission 73070) | Microcerotermes parvus P3 segment gut microbial communities from Pointe-Noire, Republic of the Congo - Th196 P3 | ecosystem: Host-associated > Arthropoda: Insects > Digestive system > Gut ... | reverse complement strand
AGTGGCCAGGCGGTGCGCAGCACCTGGAAGACATTTTCACCGTGCTGTGTGACGCCATAAAAAAAGAGCACGCTTGCATAACAAAATATTTGAGCTCCCTTCTGGGAATGCTGAACGAGTCCATTGCTGACGCCAAAATGGAAGCCAAAAAAATGGAAGCCCAAAAGGAAGCCCTGCTGGTGTTTTTCCCTGTGGCCACGTCGACGCGGCCCACCGGAAAGCGGAGCTGAACATGAAACACAACGAAGCCTTAAAAATGTTGAAGCTGCTGAGCGGCGCGCTGCGCCTCAAAATATTGCGAGCCCTCTCCGAGGGCGAAAAAAACGTGGGCGAGTTGGCGCGCATTGCACGTGTGCCAAGCAGCACAGCCTCTCAGCAGCTGATTGTGCTGCGCAAAAGCGGCGCGGTTGCGAGCAGAAAAAGCTCGCCGATGGTTTTTTATTCCCTTGCTGACGAGAAAATTTCTGAACTCCTCAAAACATTGGAGCGACTATGTGCACCGAAATAAAGAGAGTGCCATTTGTTGTTGTGCAGCATTTTTCCGCTCAACTCTCCAAAGAGAGCTGGAGCACAAAGTTTTGGCTGAACGCAAAATACAAAGGGGGAACCATGGATAAGAAAATCCTCAGGGAAATTGTGCGAGTGCTGTGGCCTCCAGTTGCTGTGTTGTGTTTCTTCTTGGGTTTTAGCCTGGGCTATAAAGGTTGTTCGGCGGCCCCAGCTTTAAGGCAAACTTAAGCTATTGAGGAATGTGCGCAGGCATATCCACCGGCTGCCCCAAAAGGCTCGGGAGTTGGCCTTCCACATATGTCCATGGGGTGCTGAGGAATTCTTCCGGGAAACCTTCGCTTCTGCGCAACAGTCCAGCGCTGATGTTAGCGCCGTCAATATAAGTCAGGCCTATGTTGTTCCAACTGGTGCTGCTGCCCGCACTGTTTTGCATGCCGTCGAAGGCATAGTTGTTTGTCAAAGTGCCGTTGTTTGCGTTTATTCCCACCACACGTCCGACACCGTTGGTGCCGCTCACCATTGGGTTTAACGCCAGGCTGTTTTGCACTGTGCCGTCGTAGTTATCCCCCACCAGGCCGCCGACCTCGTTGTTCCCTGTGACACTGCCCGTGGCATAGCTGTTTTGCACTGTGCCGGTGCTGGAGTTATAGCCCACCAGGCCGCCGACCAGCTCGTTGCCGTTGACACTACCCGTGGCATAGCTGTTTTGCACGGTGCCGGAGTTAGCCCCCACCAGGCCGCCGACAGACTCGCCGCTAGCGTTGACACTGCCCGTGGCATAGCTGTTTTGCACGGTGCCTCCGGAGTTCCACCCCACCAGGCCACCGACCCAATCGATGCTTCTGACACTGCCCGTGGCATAGCAGTTGTGCACTGTGCCGGAGTTAAAGCCCACCAGGCTGCCGACATAATAGCCGCTCCCGTTGACACTGCCCGTGGCATAGCTGTTTTGCACGGTGCCTCCGTAGTTATAGCCCACCAGGCCGCCGACATTGTTGCCGCTACCGTTGACACTGCCCGTGGCATAACAGTTTTGCACTGTGCCGGTGTTAGAGCCCACCAGGCCGCCGACATAGTTACTGCCGCTGACACTACCCGTGGCATAGCTGTTTTGCACTGTGCCGGAGTTAAAGCCCACCAGGCCGCCGACATACCAGCTACCGTTGACACTGGCTTCTGTCAGCCTAATGTTCTCCAGGGTGGCGCCTTCGCCTATATAGCCAAACAAACCTTGTGGGTCGTCGTAGGCACGGATGCGAAGGCGGAGAAACTCGTGGTTTTCACCATTCAAACTGCCCACAAATGGGGCGTTAACGGTGCCAATGGCCGTCCAATTGCTTTCTGTGGGTTGAGCAGGCTCGGCAAGGCTAATGTTTGCTGTCAGCCTATAGTGCCGCGTCAGGCCCGCCGCTGTGTTGGCATAGCGATTAAAGGCCAAAATATTGGCCTGGTTTAGCGGAATGGCGCGGCTGGTGGCCTGCCCATCTATAATATTCATGCGGATGCTTCGGCTTTCAGCATTATATCCCGATATATTGGTTAGCCCCAGGTTGAAGGTTGCAAAACTTTCGGGAAAGGCCGTTTGCCCATCATATTCCACTGTTATATAAAAAGTTTGGCTCGTCTCCGTCGTCTCCTCGGGGTCGTTTGCCACCTCAAACGTTAGTCCTCTTATAAAGTCTATGCTGAGCCGCGCCCTGCTGGCACCGTCTATGTTGTCAAAGCCTGAAACCACCACCCTGAAAGTGGCGGAATGCTCGCCATAAGCACCATCCCTTATGGGGGTGAGCGTTGCCGTGCTGGGGCTAATGGCCACATGCAGCCCCTCTTTTGAGGGCGGCCCCCACTGGGCATAAACCGTGAGGTCCTCCAAAACAGGTGTGAGGACAGTGAAAACCGCTCCACTCCCATCGGCCTGCGTGTTCCACCCCAAAAATTTATAGCCCTCTCGTGTGGGTGCTTCGGGCAAAGCATCTATGGTGGACATATGCGGCCCCACCGTTTTGCTTGGCGGGTTTGCCTCGGTGTCCCCACCATTTTTGTCAAAAATAACCGTATAAACCCCTTCCAAGGGGCTGACGGTTTCTTCCGGTGTGGAAGAAGAGCAGGCACTTAAGGCTGCACTCAGCAACACACACAGCAATATATACGGCATTCCAATGAAAAAGCGTTTCAGGGGGAATTCTCTGGTGAGGCTTAAATTTTGAGTGGTTTTCATTCCTGTTTTTCCGGGGCTGTTTCGGCCTATATACAACAGGGCGTTTATTGCTGAGTGTTGTTTCAAAAAAATATTTTTTTAGCTTTGGGTCGAAAGGGCGCTCTTTTCGCTCCCCAACAACGCAGTCTTTTGCTGACATTGTGTCAGCAAATGTTGACATTTTGTCGTTTAAACCATGACACAATGTCAAGTTTTATTGACATTTGAGTGCATGGGTTTGTAGCGGTGTTCATTCATGGAGAAGCAATGTGCGAAGGCATATCCACCGGCTGCCCCAAACCCGGGAGTTGGCCTTCCACATATGTCCACGGGGTGGTGAGAAATTCTTCCGGGAAACCTTCGCTTCTGCGCAACTGTCCAGCGCTGATGTCGGCGCCGTTGAGGTTATTTAAGCCTATGTTGCCCCAACTGGTGGTGCTGCCTGCACTGTTTTGCATGCCGTCGAAGGCATGGTTGTTTGTCAAAGTGCCGTTGTCTGTGTTTCTTCCCGCCACACGTCCAACATCGGTGGTGCCGCTCACCCTGGGGTTCAACGCCAGGCTGTTTTGCACTGTGCCGTAGTTAACGCCCACCAGGCCGCCGACCTCCCAGTCACCGTTGACACTGCCCGTGGCATAGCTGTTGTGCACGGTGCCGTCGTTGTTAGCGCCCACCAGGCCGCCGACAGCGTCTCTGCCGCTAACACTGCCCGTGGCATAGCTGTTTTGCACGGTGCTGCCATTGGCGTTCCGCCCCACCAGGCCGCCGACACCGTCCCAGGCACCGTAGACACTGCCCGTGGCATAGCTGTTTTGCACGGTGCCGCTGGAGTTAACCCCCACCAGGCCGCCGACATACCCGTAGCTTCCAGTTACACTGCCCGTGGCATAGCTGTTTTGCACGGTGCTGGCGTTAGCCCCCACCAGGCCGCCGACAGAGTTGCCGCTACTGCTGACACTGCCCGTGGCATAGCTATTTTCCACTGTGCCGTAGTTAAAGCCCACCAGGCCGCCGACATAGTTGCCGCTGTCGCTGACACTGCCCGTGGCATAACTGTTTTGCACTGTGCCGTAGTTAAAGCCCACCAGGCCGCCGACACAGCTGCCCCCATTAACACTGACTTCTGTCAGCCTAAGGTTCTCCAGGGTGGCGCCTTGGCCTATTTGGCCAAACAAACCCTGGTAGTTGCTGCCAGAGGCGCGAATGCGAAGGCGGAGAAGCTCGTGGTTTTCACCATTCAAACTGCCCACAAATGGGGCGTTAGGTGTGCCAATCGCCGTCCAATTGCTTTCTGTGGGTTGAGCCGGCTCGGCAAGGTTAATGTTTTCTGTCAGCCTATAATGCCGCGTCAAACCCGCTGCCGTGTTGGCATAGCGGTTAAAAGCCCCAATATTGGCCTGGTTCAACGGAATGGCGCGGCTTGGGCCTGCTGCTTGCCCATCCCGAACATCAACGCGGGTGCTTTTGCGTCCAGCAGAATAACTTGATATATTTTCCAGGCTTAGCTTGACAGTTGCAAAACCTTCGGGGAAGGCGGCCTGCCCATTATATTCCACACTCACCTCAAAATTTTGAGTGTTTCCTTCGGGGTTGCTTTCAACCTCAAAACTCAGTCCGCTTATAGGCTCTATGTCAAGGGTTGCCTTGCTGGCGTCAGCAGCATTGTCAAAACCTGAAACCACCACCCTAAAAGTGGTGAAGTGCTCATTATAAGTCCCATCCACTATAGGCGTGAGTATTTCCGCACTGGGGAGGATGGAAATATCTAAATTCTCCCACTGGGCATATACCGTGAGGTTTTCCCTCACCAGCGTATTGGCGGTGAAAACCGCTCCACTCCCATCCACCGCCGTGTTCCACCCCAAAAATTTATAGCCCTCCCGTGTGGGTTCCTCAGGCAGCTCGTCTATGGTTGTTGCCGGCGGCTCCACCATTTTGCTTTGCGGGTTTGCCTCGGTGTCCCCACCATTTTTGTCAAAAATAACCGTATAAACCCCTTCTAAGGGGCTGACGGTTTCTTCCGGTGTGGAAGAAGAGCAGGCACTCAAGGCTGCACTCAGCAACACACTCAGCAATATATACGGCATGCCAATGAAAAAGCGTTTCAGGGGAAATTCTCTTGTGAGGCTTAAATTTTGAGTGGTTTTCATTCCTGTTTTTCCGGGGCGGTCGGGGCTGTTTCGGCCTATATACAACAGAGCATTTATTGCTGAGCGTAGTTTCAAAAAAAATTATTTTTTTAGCTTTTGGGTCGAAAGGGCGCTCTTTTCATTCCCCAACAGTGCAGCCTTTTGCTGACATTTTAGTGCATGGGCTTGAGCGCTGTTCATTCACGGAGGAGCAAGGTGCGCAGGCATTTCCACCGTCTGCCCCAAAAGGCCCGGGAGGCGGCCTTCCACATATCTCCACGGGCTGGTGAGGAATTCTTCCGGGAAACCTTCTCTTCTGCGCAAAAACCCAGCGCTGATGTTAGCGCCGTCAATATAAGTCAGGCCTATGTTGCTCCAACTGGTGGTGTTGCCTGCACTGTTTTGCATGCCGTCGAAGGCATGGTTGTTTGTCAAAGTGCTGTTGTTGTGGCTTCCCGCCACACGTCCGACGAAGGTGGTGCCGCTCACCATTGGGTTCAACGCCAGGCTGTTTTGCACTGTGCCTCCGTTCCCCCCCACCAGGCCGCCGACATACCGGTCGCTGCCAGTAACACTGCCCGTGGCATAGCTGTTTTGCACTGTGCCTCCGTTGTTCCACCCCACCAGGCCGCCGACACACTCGCTACCGCTAACACTGCCCGTGGCATAGCTGTTGTGCACTGTGCCTCCGGCGGTATAGCCCACCAGGCCGCCGACATAGTTGCTGCTGCCGCTGACACTGCCCGTGGCATAGCTGTTGTGCACTGTGCCGAAGGTGTTCAACCCCACCAGGCCGCCGACATACGAGTCGCTTGCAGTTACACTGCCCGTGGCATAGCTGTTGTGCACTGTGCCGGTGTTAGAGCCCACCAGGCCGCCGACATAGCTGTAGGCGGCGATGCCGCCGCCGGTAACACTGCCCGTGGCATAGCTGTTTTGCACTGTGCCCTCGCGGTTATAGCCCACCAGACCGCCGACATGGCCGCCTCTACCGTTGACACTGCCCGTGGCATAGCTGTTTTGCACTGTGCCGCGGTAGTTCCACCCCACCAGGCCGCCGACATTCTGGTAGCTGTTGACACTGACTTCTGTCAGCCTAATGTTCTCCAGGGTAGCGCCTTCGCCTATATATCCAAACAAACCCTGGTAGTTGCTGCCAGAGGCACGGATGCGAAGGCGGAGAAGCTCGTGGTTTTCACCATTCAAACTGCCCACAAATGGGGCGTTATTTGTGCCAATCGCCGTCCAATTGCTTCCTGTGGGTTGCGCCGGCTCGGCAAGGCTAATGTTTTCTGTCAACCTATAGTGCCGCGTCAAGCCCGCCGCCGTGTTGGCATAGCGGTTAAAAGCCACAATATTGGCCTGGTTAACCGGAATGGCACGGCTTGGGCTTGCTGCTTGCCCATCCCGAATATAAATGCGGGTGCTTTTGCTTTCAGCAGAATAACCAGTTATATTTTCCAGAGTTAGCTTGACGGTTGCAAAACCTTCGGCAAAGGCGACCTGACCATTATATTCCACACTCACCTCAAAATTTTGAGTGTTTCCTTCGGGGTTGCTTTCAACCTCAAAACTCAGTCCGCTTATAGGCTCTATGTCAAGGCTTGCCTTGCTGGCGTCAGCAGGGTTTTTAAAACCTGAAACCACCACCCTAAAACGGGTGGAGTGCTCATTATAAGCCCCATCTATTATAGGCGTGAGTATTTCCGCGCTGGGGAGGATGGAAATATCTAAATTCTCCCACTGGGCATATACGGTGAGGTTTTCCCTCACCAGCGTATTGGCGGTGAAAACCGATCCACTCCCATCGGCCTGCGTGTTCCACCCCAAAAATTTATAGCCCTCTCGTGTGGGTGCCTCAGGCAAAGCGTCTATGGTGGACATATGCCGCTCCACCGTTTTGCTTTGCGGGTTGGCCTCGGTGTCCCCACCATTTTTGTCAAAAACAACCGTATAAACCCCTTCTAAGGGGTCGATAATTGTCTCCGGTGTGGAAGAAGAGCAGGCACTCAAGGCTGCACTCAGCAATACACACGGCAATAAATAAAGCGTGCCAATGGAAAAGCGTTTCAGGGGGAATTCCCTTTGTGGGCTTAAATTTTGAGTGGTTTTCATTCCTATGTTCCTACATTCCTATTCTTCAGGGTTGTTTTGACCTGTCTGCAATAGGGCGTTTGTTGCTGAGTGTTGTTTCAAAAAAAAGTTTTTTTTAGCTTTGGGGGCGAAATTCCGCCCGCCTGGGGAGGCGAAAAAGCCCCAAATGCCTTAAGGGTCAAAGCCCTGGCGCTTGCAGCTGGTCCTCGCAGAAGCTTTCCAGGGCCCAGGCACAGAAGCATAGGCCGCATTATATTTGCCCAAGTCTTTCTGCGCGCAGGCAATCTCCACAATAATAATAAATGCACGCGCCGCCCCCGCACCGTCCTCTTCCAGGGAAGTCAACGCACGGCGAGCAAGCCGCTCCGCTTCATGATACCTCTTGGCTTGCAAGGCCTTTTCAGCCCCTAACAAAATGCTCCGCTCCTCCGCGTTGGGTGGCTCCCCCACCGGTGTACGCACAGGCGTTTTGCTGCCCCCCGGTTTCTTCGCTCCCCCTCCTGGGCCCGGCTCTGAAGGCACCTTTTTGGGGTCCTCAACCACCGGCTTCTCCGTGTCTCCTGGCGTGCCCGCCCCTGGTGTACCTGTCTCTTGTGTGCCCGCCCCTGGTGTACCTGTGCCGGGTGTCTCTGTTCCTGGTGTACCTGTGCCTGGCGTGCCTGTGCCGGGTGTGCCTGTGCCGGGTGTGCCTGTTCCTGGCGTTTCTGTGCCGGGTATAAGTGTTTTTTCCGTGGCCATTCTCGTCAGGGTATTTTCTTCTGTGCCTGAGGAGGGTGTTTTGGGGGGAGCATCCGCTGTTGAGGAAAGCAAGTCCTCGAAGGCGGCAGAGAGGGAGCCTGTCTGGAGGTATTTTTGATAGACGACAATGCTCAGCACCACGGCGTCGACGGCGAGGAATAGGGCCAAAAAGAGGAGCCACCAGGAGCGGTGTTTTTGTTTTCTGGGGCTTAAGGTGTCGTTGATCGGCTCCAACCCGTTTTTGTCTGAAAATGTTTGGAGCGAAGCCAAATCCGCATCCCTCATGGCAGCCGTGGGAGGAGGCTCATCCTGTCCCAGCGCCGAAGAAAAAGCCATGGCGGAGCTATAGCGGTCTGCCGGTTCTTTTTTGAGGGCCTTGTCAATGGCACGCCGCACCCCCAGGGGCAAGTCAGGCACCAATTGCTCCAGAGGCCTGGGCGTCTCATAAACAACGCGGTATAGCACTTGGGAGACGCCATCTCCTTCAAAGGCGGGCTTGCCCGTCAACATTTCATAGGCCATGGCACCCAGAGAGAAAATATCGGCCTGAGGCGTCAGTTGGCTGTTTTGGCCGCGCGCCTGCTCCGGGGACATATAGCGGGGGCTGCCCACCACAATCCAATCCTTGGTCAAGGAAACTTCAGCGTCGAGAATTTTGGAAATGCCAAAGTCCAACACCTTCACCCAAAGCTCTGCCCCTTTGTTGGTGAGGAAAATGTTGTCGGGCTTTAAGTCCCTGTGGAGAATGCTTTGGTTATGTGTCGTCTCGAGGGCGCTGCATATTTGGCGCAGCACCACACGTGTTTCTGCCAGGGAGAGGGGGCCTCGCCTCAACCTTGTGCCCAGGCTTTCTCCCTCGAGGAATTCCATCACCATAAAAGGGTGGCCCGCCGGTGTCAGGTTATAGTCATAAATGCTGACAATGTGAGGGTGCTCCAGGCGGCTGGCAATTTCAGCTTCTCTGCGAAAGCGCTTGAGGGTTTCCTCGGAGAGGGCCTCTCCGTGTGTGCGCAAAACCTTAATGGCCACCCGTTTTTCAGCAAGCCTGAGGTGGCGCGCAGCCCACACCTCTCCCATTCCCCCTTTCCCTATGAGGCTTTCTACGCGATAGCTGTCGCCAACAATGTTACCGGGCTGCAAAAGCCCAACGGGCGGCTCATTCATCCGGAATGCACTATGGGCCCTCTTCACCCCTAAAGGCAAGCTCCAGCAAAGGAATGTTTGCATTTTTGTGGACTATACATTTTTGTTGACAATATATGTTGGCTCACAAGGCAGCGGCTCCTGCGGCAGCCCCCAAGCGCCTAAGCCCTGTTTTTTATACCTTCTCCGCCCACAGCACCCCTTTTCTTCAGCCCCTTGTCATGAGTGCTGGTTTTTTCTTTGAAGTCGGCTAAGGAGCGCTTCATGCCTACTGCTTATTCCACCCTGTTTCCGAAGCATTTTTTTAGAGTCTGTTTTTTGGGCCTATGTTTGGCTGTTGGTGTCCAGGCTTCACCCGGGAAGGCGGGCTCCAAGGCCTTGGCCAAAAAAAAAGAGGTATTGGAGTTATATGAGGACATAGAGGCTTTGCGTCCCAAAATATATTTATACACGGATGGGAATGGCCACTATTTGGCCTTAACGCAAACCCTCAATGAGAGCCACCCCAAGCCCATGTTCTGGGGGGATGGGAGCGTGTTTTTTGCCCAGAGGACTTCTGGCAGCTCTTATAAAAAACAGAAAAAGAAGAGTGCGGAGGAAATGGACGTTTTCTGGGAGTTTAAAGTGTCATTTTGGGATCCGCGCACGCCCTATGAAACCTATATTGAAAAAAATGAGGACGGTGTCATTTCTGTGGACTGCCGTGAGAAGGGGCGCAAGGCCTTGCTCAAAAAGGTGCCCGACGCAGAGTCCAAAGCCATGGTGGAGAAGGCCACGTTTTATCATCCGCGGTTTATGCGCTGGCCACACCTCCTCTTTCGCGATGACAAGGCCATTTATTATTATATAGACAGATCCGCCAAAGAGGGGGAGAAGGACTTTCGCATTTTTATCGGCAAAGCCGGACAGCTGAAGCAAACCAAACTCAAAAACGTTGTCCAGGACAATGCAGGAGAAATTTTCGCCACCCCCGACGGAAGCCTGCGCATGGTTATCAGCCAAAACAGTGTTTATTGGACAAGCGGGAAGAAAAAACAACTCCTCACGGAGCTTTCTGCCAACCCCTATGGGAATGGGCCTTTCCTGTTTAATGAGTTGGGCGTCTATGTGAACCAAAAACTCAGCACCCCTTGTGATGACCTTTAGCCCGCACGCCTCTTAACGCCTCATGACATTTGGCTTTGGCGCGCAAAGAAGTTTTGGTATTTTCAACCTGTACTCTTTTTAACTCGCCCTTTTTCAACTCGCCCTATTGTGTCCTCAAAGCGTTTTTTAAAAAAAGCCTGGCTCCTAGGTGTTTTTTTGGCGAGCTCCGCCCAGGCCACGCCTGCGCCCATTCCCACCCCTCCTCTTTCCGCGCCCAGGGTGGCGAATATGGCGGCTGTTGCGGCAAACAGGCTCCCTGCACCTTCTCCTGCCAGGGCCACCTCCACACCCAAGGCGCCTCCTCCTAAAACGCCGCCCAAGGCAGCGCCTAAACCGCCACCCAAGCCACCACCTAAGGCAGCGCCTAAGCCACCGCCCAAGGCAACGCCCAAACCACCGCCCAAAGCGCCTCCAAAGGTGTCTGCCAAAACACTTCCCGGAAGCCATGAGGGGTTGGAGCTTTTTGAGGGCATAGAGGCCTTGCGCCCCCAATTTTATGTATATGTGGATGAGAATGGTCGCTATTTGGTTTTGTCAGCAGCCACCAACAAACTTTCTCCACAGCCCGTTTTTTGGGGAGACGGAAATGGGTTTTTCCTCCAGAGGCTTTCAGGCGGAAGCGGCAAAAAAACGCAAGAGGCCGACCCCTTCTTTTCGAGTTTTGAGTTTATGTTTTGGGAGCCGCGTACACGGCGCTATAGCAACAGAATTTTAAAACAAGAGAGTGGTGAGGTTTTTATTTTCTGCGGCAGTGAGCGGCGCAGAACCCTCTTAAAGCCACTGCCTGCCCAGGAGGCCAAAACCCTGGTGGGAAAGGCCACGTTTTATAAACAACGGTTTATAAGGGAGCCCTACCTCCTTGTCCGCGACGACGGGGGTGTTTATTATTATATAGACAAATCCGCCAAAGAGGGGGAGAAGGACTTTCGCCTGTTTATTGGCCAGCGCGGACAACTCAAACAAGCCAAACTCAGAGATATCGTGCAGGACAATGAGGGAGAAATTTTTGCAACCGCCCTCGGAAGCTTGCGCATTGCCATTGACAAAGAGGACGAGGCCTATTGGATACAGGGGCAACAAAGGAAAACCCTCGTCCGCGTCCCCATTGAGTTGCCCTTTATATTTGGCCCCCTGGGCATGTATGCCCGACAAAAAATAGGCACCCCCTGTGACGACATTTAGCCTGGCCATGGCCACACCCTACACCGAGTTGGAGGTGTTGAGCCTGAACCTCAATGGCCTGAGGTCCGCTGCCAGAAAAGGCCTTCTCCCCTGGTTGGAGCAGCGCTCACCGGACATTGTCTGCTTGCAGGAGACACGCTGCCAGGCCGCCGACAGGACAGAGGCACTTTTGCCCAAAGGCTACCACTGTTTTTTTGCGGACGCACAAAAGAGAGGCTATGCGGGCACCGCCCTCATGTGCAAAGCCCAACCGGACGAGGTACAGGTGGGTTGGGGCCTTCCCGCTGTGGATGACGAGGGACGCTTTGTGGCCGCGCGCTTTGGAAAGCTGTGGGTGGCCTCTCTCTATGTGCCCTCAGGCAGCGCGGGAGAGCACCGCCAGGCGGCCAAGGATGCTTTTTTGGAGGTGCTGGGCACCCAACTGAAGGCCTGGGGAGCAAGTCCCCTGGCATGGCTTTTGTGCTGCGACATGAATATTGCGCACAAAGCGGTTGACTTGAAAAATTGGCGCGCAAACCAGAACAACTCGGGGTTTTTGCCGCATGAGCGCGCTTTTATGGACAGGGCCATTGGGGAGTGGAAAATGCTGGACGCCTTTCGCTTGTGCAATGCCGAAGGGGGGCAATATACATGGTGGTCGAACCGCGGGAGGGCCTGGGAGAACAATGTGGGGTGGAGAATAGACTACCATTTGTGCAACCCCCACCTGGCCCCGCTGGTACGCAGTGCCGAAATTTTTAAAGCCCAACGCTTTTCAGACCATGCTCCCCTGTTTCTACGCTATGGCCAGGGCCCCTCATAGGCCTCCTCCAAAAGCAATGGGTACCCTAAAACACCGCCCCTGGCTGGAAGAGGGCAAAGGCTGAGCCCCCTTCAGCACACAAAGCAAAGCCGCCTCATCCAAAAGGCCATGCCCACTGCTTTGCACAAGCTGCTCCCCCGTGCCCATGCCCTGCATGTCCACACAAAAAGACAGGCGTACCGTCCCCCTCAAACGCAAACGCTTGGCCCGCGCAGGATAGCAACCCTGGGCCTTGGCCTGCAGACGTTGCTGCAAAGCCCTGTCCTCCATACGGCGCATGGAAGCTGAAGCCATGCCCTCGCCACCGCGCCCAGGCGCTCCTATACCCTGGCCCTCCTGCAAGGAGAGCGCAGCACCTTCTGCCCCATTGCCCATGCCCTCAGGGAGAAGCGCAGCACCTTCTGCCCCCTCACCCATGCCCTCAGGGGGGCTTGGATTGCCCAGGGGCCCCAAAGCCACTGTTGTGGAAGGGGCCACCGGGGGAAGGGCCACTAGGGGAGGGGCCACTGTAGGAAGGGCCTTAGGGCTTTCTTTTTTCGGGGGAGGGGGCCGCCCTGGTGCCTGCGGGGAGAGGGGCCTGTTGTTTTTTTCTGCCCGGGCATTTTTTCCCCTTCCATGGGGGGAGGCCAAGGGGCTTGTGGCCAAAGCCGGGGGCGGGGTTTGGGGCTCCTCCATTTCCACCCACTGCAGGGGGGAAGGGGAGGGCCCACCCCCCCTCTGGGGTACCTGCGGGGAGAGGGGCCCCCAAAGGAGCAGTGCCCCTCCCAGGTGCAAAAGCACAGAAGCGGTTATGGCCAAGCCTTGTGCGCGCCTCATGGTTTTTGGGGGGGCCTTGGGGCGATGAGGGTTTGTCCCTGGGGGCTTTGGGCCTCTAGCAGTGGCATTCCAAACAAAGCCTCCAGGGTGTTGGCCTTCAGCACCTGCTCTGCCAAGCCTTGCGCAAACACGCGGCCCTCTTTCAGCAGCAGCGCATGGCTGGCATAGGCCAAGGCCAGGTTTAACTCATGCAACACCACCAAAGCCAAAAGCCCTTCGCCCTCACAGCGTTTTTTGAGCAATGCCAGGGTGAGGTTTTGTTTGGACATGTCCAAAAAAGCCGTAGGCTCATCCAAGCAAAGGAGTTGGGGGGTTTGCACAAAGGCGCGCGCCAACCACAGCATGCGGCGCTCCCCCCCGGAAAGCTGGTTTAAAGGGCGGTATGCCAGCTCCAAAAGCCCCAACTCTGCAAGCATGCCCAGGGCCATGTGCCGCTCCCTGGGGCCAGGCCCCTTCAGGCCCTCGCAAAAAGGCAGGCGCCCCATGCTGACCAAGTCTACCCCTAAAAAGGCGGACTCCTCAGGGAGGTGTTGGGGCACCCAAGCCATGTGCCGCGCACGCTCTCTGTGGGCATGCTGGCCCAACGGCTTTCCCTTTAGCCACACTTGCCCACGGGAGGGTGGCACAAACCCCAAAATGGTTTTGAGGAGTGTGGTTTTGCCAGCACCATTGGGGCCCAAAAAAACCCACAACTGCCCTGCCTCGGCCTCAAAATGAATGTCCTCAAGGCGTTGACGAGAAGCCGCTTGCACACCGGAGGCTTGCACACCGGGGACTTGTACACCGGGGACTTGCACACAGAGGGCGTGGAGTTTCAGCATAAGGCAGGTATAGCAGAATGTGTGTTTTAAAGAGGGGTGCGGCTGTTGAGCTGAAAAGCTTTGTACCTTTTGCACAACTGCGCTATGAAGGGGAGGCCTTTGTTGAGTTGCAGTTGAGTTGCATTCATAAAAGAGCAAGGCCGTAGCACGGGGGTGTATCGTTTATGGAAAACATGTTGTCGTCAGAAGAAGCGCCACCGCGAGAGGTGTTGAATGGGAGGTACCGCTTTCTCTCTTCCCTGCGTTGTGATGGGGTGGGCAAGTTGGATTGTGTAGAGGATGTGCACACAGGCCAGCGTCGGGTGGTGCGTTGGTTTCCCTTGGAGGTTAACCGCTATAACAACCAAAACATTGTGCACCTGTGTGCCCATTTGCCTTTGCACCCCAATTTGCCCGAGGTACCCGAGGTTGGAGAAATGGACTCCTGGGCCTATATGGTGGTGGACTTTCCAGAGGGGCAATTGTTTTCCCTGGGGCAAGAAATTTTGAGGCCTGAAGCCTGGCGAAACATGGCCGCTCAGCTTTCCAGTGCATTGAGTGCGCTGCATGCACAACAAGTATTCCACGGGGAGTTGTGTATGACTTCCATTTTAAAAGTGGGAGAAGAGCAAGGAGAAGAGCAATATTTCCTCTGGGACATGCCGCTTGTGCTCAGCAGCCGCATGGCCGAGAGGCGACAGGAGGACAGGGTTTTGCGCCAGCTGACGCGCACGGTGGCCAGCATGGCGCCTGAGCGTGCGCGCGGTGGCCCCGTGGTGCCCGAGTCGGACATTTATTCCCTCGGTACCCTGTTGGCCTATGGCATAGGCAGTGAGCCACCCTGCAACAACTCTACCCTCACCATTGTCCACGCCATTGCCAATGACAAGTTTAAACCCAAACTTCCGGACATTTTGCCCCCCGCATATGCGGATATGCTGGAGCGCATGCTGGCCTCACATACCTCAGGAAGGCCCAACATTTTTGAAATAGAAGCCTTCTTCTTAAGGCCTTTGAGTGACGCTCACAAGCCTGCCCCCAAAGCCGTTTTTATGGGAGCCACGACACCCAACTTGCCTATACCCGCCCTTGCCCCAGCGGCGCGGAATGGAAAGGCTGCTTCTTCCAGGGAGCCAGCCTCCCTGGTGGAGCCAGAGGTGCGCAATGGAAACGCCCCGCCTTCTCCTCCGCCTGAAGCCCTCAAGCCTGGCTCCCCCACCGTTTCAGGCGTGGATTGGATACAGATGATCTCCGAAAAGAAGGCCATACGCTCCGCTGCTATGCCTTCGGCTGAGCCCTTTGCCCAACCCCATGCTCCAAAACCCGAGCAAAACCTGGAAGCGGAACTCAAAGCAGAGCTGGAAGCAGAATTGGACTCGGCCCTCGCCATGGAGCTGATAGAGCTGGAAATAGAGGAAGAATTGGCACGGATTACGGACAATTATTCCTGCGCTTGAAAGCCCTCTCTTTAAACTTCGCCTTTAAGCTTCGTCCTTCAACGCTGTCCTTCGGTTTTGTCCTTGTGGAGGCTTTATTTTTTTGAAGACTTGGTTTTGTTGAAGACTTGGTTTTGTTGGAGGCTTTGTCTTTTTGAAGGCTGTGTCTTTTTAAAGGCGGTGTCTTTTTGAAGGTTTTCTGAAACCCCTTCGCCTTTGTTGGGGTGCTCTTTATATGGGGGCTATAGCAGGGTTGCTTTGCGTTTTGTTGTGTCTCTTGCCTGGGCATAGGCATGGCTAAGGGGCAGGGCTATGGGCAAGGCCCTGGCCCTCATCATTTTGCATGGCCGTTGTTATATTGTCTCTTGCCTTTGTCTTTGTAGACAGGTACGAGGCTTGTTTGAGGTGGCCTGAAAGCTGCCTTGTTTTTTGCCCCCATGAATTGAGGAATGACTCAATGCAAATCCGCGCTGACGAAATCAGTCGAATTCTCCGAGAGCAAATTAAAGAGTTTGGCAAGCAGGTTTCTGTTTTAGAAACGGGGACTGTCTTGTCCGTTGGCGACGGCATTGCCCGCGTCTATGGCTTGGACAATGTGTTGTCCGGGGAGTTGGTGGAGTTTCCGGGGGGCACCAAGGGTTTGGTGCTTAACCTTGAAGAAGACAACGTGGGTGTTGCCATTATGGGCGAGTTTGCTCATATTCGCGAAGGCGATACCGTCAAGCGCACGCGACAAATTGCTTCCGTCCCTGTGGGCAAGGCCTTGCTTGGCCGCGTCGTCAGCGCCCTGGGGGAGCCTTTGGATGGCAAGGGCCCCATTGAGGCGACAGAGACGCGCCGCCTGGAAATAAAAGCGCCCGGCATCGTCAAACGCAAATCCGTGCATGAGCCCATGCAAACGGGCCTCAAAGCCTTGGACGCATTGGTGCCCATTGGGCGCGGCCAACGCGAGCTTATTATTGGCGACCGCCAAACGGGGAAGACGGCCATTGCGGTGGACACCATTATTAACCAGCGCGGCCAAAACATGTATTGCATTTATGTTGCCATTGGCCAAAAGCAGTCCACGGTGGCGCAGGTGGTGGACAAACTCACAAAGCACGGGGCCATGGAATATACGGTGGTGGTGACGGCCAGCGCGGCAGATCCGGCGCCCATGCAGTTTTTCGCTCCCTATACGGGCGTCACCATGGGTGAATATTTCCGTGACAACAAAATGCATGCGCTCATTGTATATGACGACTTGTCCAAGCAAGCCGTTGCCTATCGCCAACTCTCTTTGCTTTTGAGAAGGCCCCCCGGTCGTGAAGCCTATCCGGGCGATGTGTTTTATATACACAGCCGTTTGTTGGAGCGTGCGGCCAAGCTTTCTGACGAGGAAGGTGCAGGCTCCCTCACGGCACTCCCCATTATTGAGACGCAAGCCGGGGACATTTCTGCCTATATTCCAACCAATGTTATTTCCATTACGGATGGGCAAATTTTTCTCGAGTCGGACTTGTTTTTTTCGGGTGTACGCCCTGCCATTAACGTGGGCATTTCCGTCTCCCGCGTAGGCAGTGCTGCGCAAATAAAAGCCATGAAGCAAGTGGCCGGCACGCTTAAATTGGATTTGGCGCAATACCGCGAGTTGCAAGCCTTCGCGCAATTTGGCTCTGATTTGGACAAAGCCACACAGGAGACTTTGGCCCGAGGGGCACGCCTGGTAGAGCTTTTAAAGCAAGTCCAATATGCACCCATCAGCGTGGGCAAGCAGGTGATGCAAATTTATGCGGCCACCAACAAGGACGATGCTGAAAAGCGCGGGTGGCTGCGCAACATTCCCGTTTCGGATGTGGTGCGTTGGGCTCAGGAGTTTGCGGAATATTGCGATGTACAATGTCCCCAGTTGGCCAACAACATAGGGGAGAAAAAGGAGCTTTCCGCAGAGTTGAAGGAGGAGCTCAACAAAGCCCTTGGGGAGTTTAACGCCATTTTCAACCCCACGCCGGGAGCGAAACTTTAAAAAGGGTTTTTTTATTTTTCCCCTCCGGGGGGGTGTTTTTAAAAATATTTCTTTTTTTCCCCTCCAGGGGGTGTTTTTATTTTTTCCCCTTCCAGGGGGGGGGAGTGTCGCCTCCGGCGAAGGGTTTTTTCGCCCTGCGGGCGCACCTTGCCTTCGGCAAGTCACTTTTTTTGTCTGAACAAAAAAAGTAACCAAAAAAAATCACCCTGCCGGGGGCT
>Ga0099364_10006362_pt1 | contig 17219 bp, 13 predicted proteins | sample TergutTh196P3_FD_73070 | JGI IMG/M metagenome (GOLD analysis project Ga0099364, IMG submission 73070) | Microcerotermes parvus P3 segment gut microbial communities from Pointe-Noire, Republic of the Congo - Th196 P3 | ecosystem: Host-associated > Arthropoda: Insects > Digestive system > Gut ... | reverse complement strand
GGCCGCCATCATGGTAATGGGCAAGCCGTCCAAGCACTCGGGTATGTCGCACAGCTCCAGGCGCTCCCTCACCCCTGCGAACATCAGCAGCGCCAGCGTGAAGCTGAGCCCGCCTGCGAGGCCGTGCACCGTCGCATGTATAAAATTGTCCGGATAGTCGCGCATGTTCAATATGGCCACCCCGAGCACGGCGCAGTTTGTCGTTATCAGCGGCAGATATATGCCGAGCGCCTTGTACAGCGGCGGCATGAAGCGTTTCAAGACAATCTCGATAAACTGCACGAGCGCCGCGATGACGAGGATGAAAGAGATCGTTTGCATGTATGTCAGCGAAAACGGCGCCAGGAACAGTTTGTTCACCAGCCATGTGACAGCCGAGGCGATGGTCATAACAAAGACGACGGCGCCGCTCATGCCCAGGGCCGTGCTCAGCTTTTGCGAAACGCCGAGGAACGGGCATATGCCGAGAAACTGGCTCAAAACAAAATTGTTAACCAAAATCGTCGATATAACAATGATTCCCAGTTCCCTAATCATGCCACGCCCCCTTTCGCGTCGCCGTTTCCTGCGACGCCGCTTACGACGCCGCCATCGGCCCCTGCACCGTCCGGGCGCGTCAGGCCGCATTTTTGGGCGCAGCCGTCGCATGACATCACGGGCGTCTTCCTCTTGGTAATTTTGTTTATTGCGGCCAAAACGGCGCCGTACGCCATAAAGCCGCCGGGGGGCAGGAGCATAAGCGCTGCCGGGGTGAACAGCCGCCGCGTGATTTCAATGCCGAGCAGAGTGCCGCTGCCAAGCAGTTCCCGAAGGCTCCCAATGAGCAAAAGCGCAGCCGTGAACCCAAGGCCCATGCCGAGCCCGTCCACAGCCGAACGGGCGACGTCGTTTTTGTTCGCGAACATTTCCGCGCGGGCCAAAATGATGCAGTTGACGACTATCAATGGGATAAAGATGCCGAGCGATGAATAGAGGGCAGGGACAAAAGCGTGCAAGAATAGGTCGGTAATCGTTACAAACCCGGCGATCACCGTTATGTACGCGGGAATGCGCACGGTGTCAGGTATCAGCTTGCGAATAAGCGAAATCACTACGTTAGAACAGATGAGCACCGCAGTTGCGGCTATGCCCATACCGAAGCCGTTGACCACCGACGTGGTGACCGCTAGCAGCGGGCATGTGCCCAAAATCAGCCGGAAGGAAGGGTTTTGACCGAATATACCGTTGTGCAATATGGCCCCGAAGCTTTTGGCATATGCCCCAGAGCCTGTCTTTTCCGATTCAAGTTCCGCATTCTGTATCGCATCGCTCAAAGTAGATCACCCCAATCGATATAATACTTATTAATACTCAATTTAATGCCTCTATGACCAGGGCCGCCTCCTTGACGGCCATTGTTACCGCATTGGACGTCGTCGTGGCGCCGCTGACCGCCACAATGTCCCTGCCCGGTTCCAGGGAAGCGTCCTTTCCCTCATACTGCCCGCAAAAGTGCAGGTCGGTCACTTCCGCCCCGAGCCCCGGCGTCTCTTTGTGCTTTGTCACCCTCACCCCGGAGATTTTCCCTTCGCCGGACACGCCCACCACTATTTGGAACGTGCCCCCGTAGCCGTTCGCCAGCACGGTGGCCACATAGCCCGAAGCCAGCTCGCCTTCGACCCCGGCATCTTCGCCTTCGCCCACGTGCGACGCCGAATAGAGCTCAATCACGGCGGGTAGCTCGTTGATGCGGGCGATTTCCTCGCGGCTCAATATGAAAACAGGCTCAAATTCCGATTCCGGGAACACGGCGGAACGCGCCTTGTTCGCTTCCTCCATTTCGCTCGCCTCGATCCGGTCTTTCGTCAGCGCGTAAGTAAACGCCAGCGACGCGCTTATCACGACGCATATTATCAGCAAAACGACTGTTGGCTTAACGATGGCTTCCACGCGCTTTTTCACCTCCGAATGCAGCGGGCACGGTATAGCGGTCAATCAGCGGCGTAGCCGCGTTCATGATCAGAATAGCATATGAGACGCCCTCCGGCGAGTTCGTGAACAGCCTAATGACCACTGTCAGAAATCCGCACCCGGCGCCCATAATGAGCTTCCCCTTATTGGTCATCGGGGACGTGGTGTAGTCGGTCGCCATAAAAAACGCGCCCAGCAGCAGCCCCCCGCTCAGTACGTGGCGCAGCGGATCGCCGCCGAACAAGGCGCCTTCCAGGCCAAACGCCCATGTCAGAGCCGCAGTCGTCCCAATGTACACTACGGGGATGTGCCAACTGATGACGCCGCGCACCAATAAATATATACCACCAAGCAGCAGAGCCAGCGCCGAAACCTCCCCGATGCACCCGGCGACGGCGCCGAAAAACAAGTCCGCGTAGGCCGGCAGGCCGCCCTGCGCAGCCGCGCTTCCGTTATGGTAGAACCCTTTTGCCAGCGCGAGGGGCGTCGCCATCGATATCGCGTCCGGAACTATTGCAGCCCCGGCAGCGCCGCCTGCGGCCCCAAATAGCGCACCGGACACGGGCGCCGTCCAGCGCGTCATGGACGCCCCCCAGGACGTTAGCAGAATGATGCGCCCGACGAGCGCCGGGTTCATGAAATTCTGCCCCAGGCCGCCAAATACCTGTTTGCCGATCACTATGGCGGCGGCCCCGCCCACGGCCACTTTCCACAGCTCTATTGAGGGGGGTAGGACCAGCGCGAGCAGCAGCCCCGTCACCATGGCGCTAAAATCGCCTATAGTGTTGTCGCGCCGCATGAGCAGCCTGCAAACGTATTCAGCCAGTACGCATGACGCGATAGAGACGATGCACACAAGCAGGACCCGCGCCCCAAAAAACCACGCCCCCGCCAGCGTCGCAGGGAGCATGGCAATCAATACATCGCCCATGACATGGCGAGTCAATGCGTCACTGTGCATGTGCGGCGAGGACGTGACTATATATTTATCTTTTACCGCTCTGTTCGAATTCGTTGCTTTAATTGCTTTAGTCGATATGTAGGCTACCCCCTATCGTCCGCAACAACAGCCTGGTGGGATTAACATAGCCGGTTATCTAGCTGGCGCCTTGCTGCCGCCGACTGGCTTCCATAGCTCTTTCAGCCGCTTCCGCGCTGCGCAATACATCCTTGCCCGCGCGCACGGACTGGACAATTCTGCGTTTTGCAGGACATTTATATTCGCATGAACCGCATTCAATGCAGTCCATCACATGATATTTTTTCATCCTCTCCACGTCGTTTCGGACCGCCGCGCTGTTGACGTTGAGCGGGAGGAGCCGCATCGGGCAGCCGCCGATGCACTGGCCGCAGCGTATACAGGCCGTCTCCTTGCCCTGTGCCGCTTCCGCCTCGTCGAATGCGAGCAGCGCATTTGTATTTTTTATAACGGGAACATCCAGCGAATACTGGGCGACGCCCATCATGGGGCCGCCCATAATGATTTTGCGCGCCGTATCCAAAAGCCCGCCGCAAAATTCGAAAACTTCAGAAAGAGGGGTTCCGATCAACACGTCGACGTTCGCCGGAGACGCCACCGCGCTGCCTGAAACGGTGACGACCTTGCTGATAAGCGGCATACCCGTAGTGATATATTTATGTATGTGGCTGACGCTGTTCACGTTCAGCACGACAGTGCCGACGTCGGCAGGCAGCTTCCCCGGCGGGACACGGCGCCCCAGGCACGTGTAAATCAACACTTTTTCCGCGCCCTGCGGGTAGATGGTCGGCAGCGGCTTGACATCGATGCGGCTGTCGCCGGCGACCAGCTTCCTCGCCAGCGCTATGGCGGACTGTTTGTTGCTCTCGATACCTATATAGGCCTTGGGTATATCAAGGGCGTCCAGGACGAGGCCGACGCCGCCGATGATGCTTTCCGCACGCTCAAGGAGAAGGCGATTGTCTGACGATATGTATGGCTCGCACTCCGCGCCGTTTATCAGCAAGCAGTCAAAAACAGCGCCGGGCGGCGGATTCAACTTTACATGGGTGGGAAAACCCGCGCCCCCGAGGCCGACCAGCCCAGACGCGCGCACATGCGCGAGAAATTCTTTTTTGCCGTCGGCGCCGGAGAAGCTCGCCCCTTTCGGAAAAACGCTTTCGTGGATTTCCTGCAGGCCGTCGGATGTGATTTCGACGGATGTCATCCTGCCGCCGCCGGGGTTCGGCGCCTGCACGACATTCGCGACTGTGCCGGACACGCTGGCATGAACGGGTGCGGAAACATAGGCGCCGGTATCGCCGATCATCTGCCCGACTTTAACCTGGTCCCCTCTTTTGACCAAAGGCTCGCAAGGGGCGCCTATATGCTGGCGCATGGGAATCACAACGCGGCGGGGAACCCCCATTTGAACGATGGCTGATTCCGACGTCCATTTACGATGTGGGATAGAAAATCCGCCAATGTGTTTTTGCAACGCCATACCTAGAAATTTTTCCTCCCGCACTGTTAGCAATTGTACATATATTATTATATGTCAGCGTAAAAGAGTTATCAATAGAGAACGAAAAATGATCATATAAATGAACAAGAGATTTAGGGCGTGTCTTGCTTGTCAACGGCGTGTCGTTGCGCGTCAACGACACCGTTTCGATCATTTTGTGCCATTACGACGCGTTCGACGCCGCAGAGATCGCGGGCCGTGCGCACGTGCGAAAAACCATTATGGGAAAATATGCAGCTTACATCCCCCGCTTGCCCCGCGCCGACCTCCGCGGCCAGCAGCCCGCCGCGCCTGAGCCGCGCCGCCGCCCCTTCCGCTATCCGCCCATAAAAATCCAGCCCATCGGCGCCACCGTCCAGCGCGACATGCGGCTCGTAACAGCGCACGTCATCGGGCAGAGTCATAAAATCCCCGCTGGCTATATATGGGGGGTTGGCGCATATCACGTCAAACAGCGCGCCAGCCGCCGACGCGTTGCCCACCGACGCGCTGCCCACCGACTCATTGTCCACCGACTCATTGTCCACCGACTCATTGTCCACCGATGCGTCAACAGGCTGGTATAAGTCCCCTTCAATAAATACGATCCGGTCCGAAACGCCGTTGCGCTCCGCGTTGCGCGCCGCGACGCGCAAGGCCCGCGCCGATACGTCGGTAGCGACAATGCTCGCCCCGCGTAAATAAAACGCAAGGCTCACGCCAACGCAGCCCGAGCCCGTGCATAAATCGAGAATTAAAGGGCGCATATGCAAATCAGCTTTAATAAAGGAAACAACGCATTCGACCAGGCACTCCGTGTCGGGCCTGGGTATCAGTACATCGCTGTTCACAAAAAAAGGCAGCCCCATAAACTCCCATTCGCCGACGATATATTGTATGGGCTCCCTTTCGGCGCGCCGGGCTATATAGGACATATATGTTTTTTTTACACTGCATGGAAATGCTGCGCCGGAGCGCGCGAGCAGCGTCGCCCTGTCGCAGCCGGCGGCCGCGCACAAAAGCTTGATGGCGTCGCCTGCCGGATCGTCGAGGCTTGCCTTTGTAAGCAATTCGCGCCCGGCCGCGTACAAATCGGTACTGCTGCAGTACGCGCGGGCGCCGCCTATTGCGTCCATTATGCGTCTTCTCCCGCCAGGGCGCTTTCAAAAGCGACTATCGCCACTTCGAGCATACTGTCGTCAGGCTCCCTTGTCGTAAACCGTTGAAACAATAAACCCGGGGCGCTTATCACGCGCGTCAGCGCGTTGTCGTACCGCCCGGAAAACCTGATGGCCTCGTACGCGGCCCCAGCGACCAGCGGTATGGTCAAAAGGCGAATAAAAAGAGAAAAAAGCACGCGGGGCGCCCCAGTCAATTCAAACCTGAAACCAAATGAGGCTAGATCCACGAGCGAGAATACGAGAATGCTGATTATCATGACAAGAAACAAAAATGAAGTCCCGCACCGGGGATGCTTTACCGAGTGCTTTCGGACGTATTCGATCTCCAGGGGATCCCCATGCTCGTAGCAATGTATTGTTTTGTGCTCCGCCCCGTGATATTGCCACAGCCTGCTGATCTCCTGCAGCCTGGACGATAGGGCGAGATATGCCAAAAACAGGCTTACGCGTATGCAGCCCTCGCAAAGGTTCAGTAAAATGAGCCCTGACCTTTGCGTTTTGCTCAGCGGGATAAACCCGGCGATAAAATTGGGCAGCAAAATAAACAAGCCGACAGTGAAACACAGCGCCAAAATGACTGCCAAATAAATGACGACGTCCTTGGCCTTGTCCCCGAGCTTGTCTTCCAAAAAGCGCTCGAAGCGGGACTGCTCGACTTCCTTGCCGCCTTCTTCGTCCTCAATTTCCATGTATTGGGCGGAATGCATAAAAGCGCCGATGCCAATCTTCATTTGCTTAAATAGGTTGACGGCGCCGCGCAAAACAGGAATATTTTGAACCGGGTTTTTTGGGGGCAGCGGCTTTACGCTCAAATCGATTTCGTTGTCGGGCTTCCTAATAGCAATGGCCACCTTGGAAGGGCCAATCATCAACAGGCCCTCTATCAAGGCCTGCCCCCCGACACTGGTTTTCCGGCTCGGCGAATCCGGCGCCGCCAATGACTGCGCCATCAATTCACATCGGTGAGGCCGTGCTTCCTGTTGAACCGATCGACGCGACCGCCGGAATCGACAAACTTCTGCTTACCGGTAAAAAAGGGATGGCATTTCGAGCATATTTCAATACGCATGTTTTCCTTTGTGGAACCGGTCTTGAACGTTTCGCCGCACGCGCATCTCACTGTCGCCTCGGTGTATTGCGGATGTATGCCTTCTTTCATTGTATGATCCTCCATTTATTTGTAAACAATTTTACCATAATCACGGAAAAAACTGCAAGCGCGATTATTTTGATTGCTTTTATTTGAATTCGCCAAAGGCGAGGTTCACCGTGCCCACAAAATCCGCGTTCGCGCGCGTCTGCATGAGCCGGTTTATCAGCATCTCCGTCACGTCCGCAGTCCCGACATTGCTCATGGCTTTTCGTATGGCCCAAATGCTCTCCAGCTCTTTTTGGTTGAGCAAAAGCTCCTCTCGACGTGTGCCCGACTTGTTGATGTCTATCGCCGGGAATATGCGCTTTTCCGAAAGCTTGCGGTCGAGATGCAGCTCCATGTTGCCGGTGCCTTTGAACTCCTCAAATATTACATCGTCCATGCGGCTGCCGGTTTCGATCAATGCGGTGGCGATGATGGTGAGGCTTCCGCCAAACTCAATGTTCCGGGCCGCGCCGAAAAACCGCTTGGGGCTGTGCAGCGCGCCGGGGTCGAGGCCGCCTGATAGCGTCCTGCCCGTCGGCGGGATGGTCAAGTTGTACGCGCGGGCGAGCCTTGTTATGCTGTCCAGCAAAATGATGACGTCCTTTTTTTGCTCGACGAGCCGCATCGCGCGCTCCAGCGTCATTTCCGCCACTTTTATATGGTGCTCCGGTACGCGTTCAAATGTGGAATATATGATTTCCCCGTCAATCGAACGCTGCATGTCAGTGACTTCCTCGGGCCGCTCGTCGATGAGCAAAACGATGAGCACTATTTCAGGGTGGTTGGCCGTGACGGCATTGGCAATCTTTTTGAGTAATATAGTTTTGCCTGCTTTTGGCGGCGACACAATCATACCACGCTGGCCTTTGCCAATCGGCGCAATCAGGTCTATCAACCGCGTAGAGAGCTCCCGGGTGTGGGTTTCCAAGTCAATCCGCTCTTCCGGGTATATGGGCGTAAGGTTTTCAAACGGGACGCGCCGGCTGGCCATGTCGGGCGAATCACCGTTTATTGCCTGGACATACAAAAGCGCCTGGAATTTTTCGCCCTCCTTGGGCGTCCGCCCCCTGCCCCGTATTTTGTCGCCCGTCCTCAGGCTCAGCCTCCGTATTTGGGACGGCGAAACATATACGTCCCTCGGGCCGGAAAGATAGTTGTCGCACCGCAAAAACCCATAACCGTCCGGCAGTACTTCCAATACGCCTTCAATCGGATCGTCGGTCGCTAGCGGTTCGCCCGCCGCTGCAGCCGAAATGCCGACCGGCAGCGCAGCGTCCTGCCCTTGTTGCCGCGCAGATGACGCGTCGTAGCCCTGCGCCTCGTCCTGAGGCGTAGGTGTAGGGGGCTGTGCCGTTTGTACAGGCGACTGGGCCGCCAGCACAGACGACTGAGCCGAGAACGCGGATGGCTGGGCCATCGGCCCCGCCTGCTGCTGAAACTGCGGCTGCGTTTGTTGCGACTGCTGTGGCTGTTGATACTGTGGCATCGTCAGCGCCGGTTGCTGCTGTAGCTGCTGCGTCAGTATTTGCCCATTTTGTTGAGACGCGCCGGGCTGCAGCGGAGCCTGTGTTTGACTGTATTGCGCGCCCTGGCCCGCAGGCGTAAAACCATATTCGTTCGGCTGTTGGGGCGGTTGGTACTGCTGCGACGACGCAAATGGCGCCGATGCGCTTTGTGTTGTTGCGCTTTGCGTTGTTGCGCCCTGCGCTGTAGCGCTTTGCGTCGCAGCGCTTTGCGCCGTTGCATTTTGCATCGACGAGGCTGAAGGCGTTGTGGCAGGCGCCGTTGGGGCGTATGTTTGCTGCCCTCTGGACTGCTGCGACCTCCCATTTATGTATGAGGATTGATCCCTCGGCGTTATTTTAACTGCATTGCGCCGTAGCGGCGTCTGGCCGTTTTGTTGATACTGCGGCGTTCCCGTCGGTTGTTGCCCATGCGGCGTGCGTGGGGCATATGCATTCCTGGCAGTCGACCGCTTTTGCATGCCGGCGCCCCTATTTTGCGCGACAGGCTGCGTTCGCCGCTGAACATATTCGCGGTCGTTATATGCGCCGCGCCTCTGCGCGCCGGCGGGCGCGTTGGTATTGTTGGCGGACGCACTTGCGTTGCTTGCGTGCGCACTTGCGTTGCTTGCGGACGTACTTGTGTTGCTTGCGTGCGCACTTGCGTTGCTTGATTGCTGCGGCGCTTCCCTTGCCGCAAGTCGTTGCGCTACTCTTGCCGCAGGGGGCTGCGCTTCCCTAACTAAAGGAGGCGTCACTTCCCTTGCTGAGGGCTGCGGCGCTGTTGTATCTGGCGGCGGCGACAACGTTATCGAAGGCGCATCCGGAAGAGCATCTGTAGGTTCTTTTGAAATCGAATGCACCGATGCATCCGAAGGTTCATTTGCAATCGAATGCGCCGACATATGCGCTGACGTATCCGGAGGCGTATCCATACGCGCATCAGATGACACGTCAGAAGGCGCATCCGAAGGTTCATTCGTAATCGAAAGTGTCGGCGCTTTAGCCTTCGCTTTTGCTGGCGTTTTAGCCGACGCCTTTATCGGCGACTTTGTCGGCGCCCGTTCCGGCGCCTGTGCCTGCGTCGATATAGCCTCAAACGCAGGCTCTGTTGCTTCAGCTTCCATAATAGTGGCATTATCGATATTATTGGCATTGCTGACATTGCCAGCAGTGGCAACATCGCCATCCCCAGCCGCCGCCACTGTTTTTTTCTTTGCCCCTGCTTCGGCTGCATTTTTAACAGTCTTTTGGTTTTTAGCCGATTTAGTATTTTTCGCAGAATCAGCATTTTTTGGCGCGCCCGCGCGTTTTGTTGATACAGGTTCTGCCGCCGCTTCCAAACCGGTTTTCGATTTTGCGGTTGTTCTCGACGCTTTTGCGGATTTGGGCGACGCAGCAGATCCGACAGCCGTTTCGGCTGCTTTGGCCGTATCAACTGCTTTGGCCGTTTCGGCCACTCCGCCCGTTTCGGCCACTCTGTCTGTTTTAGCCACTTCGCCCGCTTTGGCTGCTTCACCCACTTCGGCCTTGAGCCGCGAGGTAGATTTCGGCCGCCCCCTTTTTACCGCAGGGGGCGCACCCATAGCCACGTCGTCAAGTATATCCGGCGCGGGCGCGGGCACTGCCGCTGCGGCCTTTGCCGAAGGCTTTCTTCCACGCGTAGCTTTAACCGGTGGCTCTGCCATTGGCTCTGCTTGCGACCCTGCCATTGGCTCTGCTTGCGACCCTGCCACCGGTTCAACATCCGGCCCCGCCACCGGCCCAGCGCCCGAAACGGCCCCGCCGCTATTAGCCTGTGCATTTGTAATCATCGATATGAGGGCATCGCGTCCCAAAGTCTCGCTACCGCGAAAACCCATAATTTGGGCAATATATCGTAAATCCGCGACAGATTTGCCCCCTACACTGTCTTCTGCCATACTTCACCGCCTGTTATGAAATAACCGAAAATATAACATAGGAAAATAATGTCGATTTGCGTGTCTGTAGATTCTTCCGGAAGGAATGTTTAACGAATGCCAGTATGTATAGCCGTGTCCTCGTGTCTGCGACTTTAACGCATTAAAAAATAATGCACTATATGCGCAAGAAATGCGCGGACATAAATCAAATAACGTATTGTCAGTAAAAAAATTATAACATAAGGCGCAAAGCGCGTCAAATATGACTATTAAGTTTTTACAATAAATATTATATTTTTTTCATTCAGTATTTAGCATACAATCATTAGTTTAAAAGCGTTACAATATATTTGCAGCTATTTGGTTTTTACCTAACTATCATTATTTGGCATTCATAGTCTGCATTTAGCATTCAGCAAGTACCAGCACTGTCCTCGCCGGCGAATATATGGAAATGCCCCGCCCGCCTTTGCCCTGTCTCAATTCGCGGACCTCATAGACAACATCGCCGGCAATCCTGCCCTGCCCGCCGAACTCCGGGCGGTCGCTGTCGAACGCGACGCGGTAATTCGCATTGTACGGTCCCTCTCCGGCTAGCGGCAGTTCAAAATCATTGAACGATCGCCCCGGGGAAAAATTAAACAAAAACAGCAGCCCGGCCTTCCGGTACGCGAGCAGCTTTTCGGTTTCGTCCATCCATAAATTCGCCAAATCCATAGCCCGGTGTATCCCGCGCTCTTTGCCGAACCGGAGCATCTCTCGATCGAACATGAGCAAATGCCTGTATCGGAGATCGTCCCTGTCCGCCAGGTCCCATCTGCGCTTCGCATATTTATAGCTCCAGCCATTGTCCGCGCGCGGAAAATCAATCCATTCCGGATGCCCGAATTCGTTGCCGATAAAATTAAGATACCCTTCGCCCGCCAGCGTAAAACTCGCAAAACGGATCATTTTATGTAGCGCGACGGCGCGATCGACGGCAAGGTTCACGCTGTCAACAGACATTCCGTCATACATATCCTTATCGGCCAACCAGAAAATTATCGTCTTATCGCCGACAAGCGCCTGGTCGTGCGACTCGCAGTAACCTATGTTGCGCTCCCCGGGCCTCCTCGTCGTCAGCTCGTACCACATCTCGCCGATGCCAAGCTGCTCGTCGCTCCTGTTTTTCAACATGCGTATCCAAAAGTCCGGCACGCCCATGGATAACCTGTAGTCAAAACCTATGCCCCCTGCTGCGATCGGGAGGCACATGCCCGGCATGCCGCTCATATCCTCCGCGATGGTGACGGCGCCGGGTCTGGCAGCGTGTATCATTTCGTTTGCCAGTTGAAGATAAACAAGCGCCTCGTAGTCTGTATTCGGGCTGAAATACATGTCGTAATGGCCAAAAGACGATCCCAGCCCGTGATCGAGATAGATCATAGACGTGACGCCGTCGAAGCGGAAACCGTCGAAATGGTACTCTGCAAGCCAATATTTTATATTGGAAAGTAAAAAATGAATGACCTCGTGCTTGCCATAGTTAAACAGCTTTGTACCCCACGCGCTGTGCGTCCCTCGGGCGCCCTCGTGAAAGAACTGGCGAGCGGTGCCGTCAAACTCGTTTATGCCCTCGTAGACATTCATGACGGCATGCGAATGGACCAGGTCCATATACACGGCAATGCCCATCATGTGCGCTGCGTTGATTAAAGACTTCAAATCGTCGGGCGAGCCAAACCATTGGGACGGCGCGAAGAGATTGGATATCTGATATCCGAACGAAGCGTAGTAAGGGTGCTCTGCGACGGCCATTAATTGAATGGCGTTGTAGCCTGTTTCTCTGACCCTCGGAAGGACATTGGCCTCAAACTCTGCATACGAACCGACGGCCTCTTTGTTCTGGGCCATCCCTATGTGCGCCTCATAGATGAGCGGCGCAGCGTTGGCCGTCATGCCGCCTGTCACACCGTCCGCCCCATCGCCTGTGCGGCTACCTGTACCGCCGGCCGCTTTGGCGGCATTTTCCATCCATGCGCCGTCGTTCCACTCAAACGGAACGGGCGGATCCCATATTTGGCCGCAAAAGTCACCGGTTTCGGGATCCCTCGAAACTTTCCTAATATAAAGCGGGATCCTATCCGTCGTCTTGCCGTGACTGGCGACGCGCACCTTCACGCGCGACAAATGTGTCAGCGCTTCCGCCTTTGCCCCTGCCAGCGTTATTTCCCATACGCCGGCATCTTTCTTTTCCATGCAGTCGCCGGACGCGTCCCAGCCGTTGAAATCGCCTATCAGCCACAAGGCGTCTGCGGCGGGCGCCCATTCGCGGTATACCCAGCCAGCTCCGTCCCCTGTTCTATGGAACCCATAAAATAGATGCCCATTTGACAGTTCCGACAGCCCCAGCTCGCCGCCCCTCGTCAGTACCGCTTTAGTTTTCGCATACAAATCCATCCGGGCGTTGATATCGCCCCGATAGAGTTTTAGCAGCGGATCGACGTCGAATATTTTATATTGCTTAATAGAATCCTCCTTCACGGGTCCCCTTCACGGGTCTCAATCACGTATGCGTAGCGTCATCTTACCGGGCATATCTCCAGCCAGTAGCCGTCCGGGTCTTCGATGAAATATAGGCCCATCGACGCGTTTTCATAGCATATCACGCCCATCTGCGAATGCAGCTCGTGCGCGGCGTCGTAGTCGTCGGGGCGGAACGCGATATGCGTCTCGTTGTCGCCCAACTCATAGCGGCCCTCCTTGTCTCTTAGCCACGTCAGTTCTATGTTGAATAAGCCCGCATCGTCCGTGATGAACGCCAGCACGAAGCTGCCGTCCTTCGCGTCATTTTTTCGCACCAGCTTTAGGCCGAGCGCCTTTTCATAAAATGCCAGGCTCTTGTCCATATCCGTGACATTTAAGTTGACATGATCGATCCGAAATTTCATTTGATACACCCCCATATAGTTTTATCGGCATATTCCGCTTGAAATGTACATTGGCTAAAAAGCAGACTTGGGTTAAAGAAACCTTGGGTTAAAAGGGCTTTTGGGTTAATAAAGGACCTTGCCGGGCCCCGGGCCGGGCTTCAGTACCTTTGTATGCGCCGCAAGCTCGTCAAAGAACGCGCGCGGCGGATTGAACTCGGATGAAAAATGCATCGGCACGAGATACTCCGGTTTCATCGTTTCGCAAAACATGACGGCGCCCCTGTAGTAGTCGCTGCCGAGGCGCGGGTCCACAGGGAAGAACGCCACGTCGATTTTGCCGACGCCGTTTTTGATTTTTTCCAACGCGCCCGCAAACATTCCATATGCCTCACGGACTTCCGATTCCGTGGACTCGTCCTTCCAGTGCCAGTAATTCAAGTCGCCCGCGTGGAAGATGCTCGTCCCATCCTCCGCGACGATGTGGAACGACACGCCCGCGTCGGTGCTGCCGTACGCGCGTATGTCCAAGGTTCCGATGCGCAGGCGCCCGCCCTCCCCGATGAAATCGAGCGTGTGTTGCTTTTGATCGTCGCCCCCGGCTTGCCCGGCTTGCATGGATTGCCCGGTTTGCATGGATTGCCCGGCTTGTCCGGTTTGCCCGGTTTGCCCGGCCTGCATGGATTGCCCGGATTGCCCGGCTTGTCCGGCTTGCCCGGTTTGCCCGGTTTTTATGAACCGTTTTGCCGGTTTGATGTCGTCCGACAGTATGTAATGAATGTCTGCGCGCTCGGACAGCCAGTCAAATATGGCTGGGTTATAGTGATCGCCATGGGCATGGCTGGCCAAAACATAGGCGGCGCGGTACCCTGCCGGGGGCCGGTCGACGGGCATGCGCCACGCTTTGGAAAGGTTCTTCTTGTAATAGTCCATGATCAGCGCGTCCCCGCACAGTTCAATAGCAAAACCGCTGTTGAATAAATAGAAAATATCCATATTAACCACCTACCGCGCCGCCTACGTATAAAACGTATGCAATATGTAACAGTGCGCGGCCTGCCTTCCTTTGATAATATTTATATTATATGCTCTGCGGCGGCGCGATGAGGACATCGCGCCCTACAACACATATGTATCCGTTTGATGCGATGTCCTCATCGCACCGAGTACCGGGTGTCCGACAATTATTCTTGTTGACGACTCATACGAATATGATACAATGGCCAGATAATATCAAACTGTTGTAAAAATAACAACGAAAGTGTTTTATATATTAATTGGTGAAAAAATATTTAATCATTGCGCTGATAATATGCGGGGCATTGTTATTATTGAACGGATTGATTTTGCTTTTATCCTATTTTATTTTAACACGAGCATAATGAAAAGACAGTAATGTGATTTATAATTAGTTATTATTAATAAATATATGAATATATTCATGTATGATATGGATGGGTTAACAATGAAAAACAATGACGCGCTACATGCAAATCTATTAACGTTCCGCAGGGCGGACATGGGCGACATCGAGCTGCTGGTTGCAACGCGCGTTGAATTTTTCGCGGAAAGGCTGACAGAGATGACGGACGACGAAAAAACGGATATGAACGCCCGCTTAAAATCGTATTTTGAATCGGCGATGGGCGACGGCTCCTTTGTAGCGTTTCTCGCGTTTGACGGTGAGCGGCTCGCGGCGACTAGCGGCGTTAATTTTTATACTAATCCGCCCAACCCGCGCAACCTTACGGGCAGGACGGCGTACATCTCCAATATGTATACAAAGCCGGAATATCGCGGCATGGGCGCCGCGACGCGCCTGTTCGACATGACCGTCGGCGAAGCCCGCGCGCGCGGCTGCGGCAAAGCGACGCTGGTCGCCACCGAAATGGGCCGCCCCATATACGAAAAATATGGCTTCACCGCCCCCAACAACGTGATGGATTACAATTTCTAGTTGGCAGTGTGGGCAGCTTGGGCAGCTTGGGCAAGTTCGGACAAATCATATTTATGTGTTCTGTATTTGTTTATACAAAATAGGTTAACAAAAAATACATAAATTTGTTAAGAAAATGTAATTTACATTTTATCTTGACTGTGTTAAACTATAAAAGAACTCAAACAGCAAATTTTTTCATTTTGTTCCTCCTTTTAATATACACTTGAGTTCAGTTCATTTAATTTCATATTGACGGAGCTTCGGAAATTAATCGTTATTATTTATAATCATCATACCCCGGGGCTCTATTTTTATGCCGTTTTTTAATATTTGGCGCGGGACGCGGGGCGCGGGGTGGATGTAGTTTTACTGGATGTAGTTTTACTGGATGTAGTTTTGAAAATCCGGGAGTTGTAAAAATCCGCAAAATTAATTATAATGGATGTGCTGTGCTAGATGGGAAGGCAGCGGTGTCCTGTAACCCGCAATCCGCTATAGCGGGGTTGAATTCCCGTCTGAGGCCTGTGATATGTGGGGTCAGCCCCTTCCGGGAAGTGTTGAGGATCGGATCTTACGCAATAGCAGCCTGTGAACCCCGTCAGATTCGGAAGAAAGCAGCGGTAAGCAGTCACTGTTATGTGCCGTGAGGAAATCGGGTCTGAGCCGAACGGGTGGCAAGCGCCTGTGTATTCTTGTCGGGGGCGGGTGCACAGCTTTTTTTATTTAGACGGATGGTAACATAGGGCCGGGGATTCAATATGTCCAACATGATGGGCGCGCCAGGCAGCGACAATCTCCTGAACATGGAAAATGGCGCGGACAAGCAGCATAGAGCTGCGCTGCACAGAACCGCGCTGTACAGGGAGTGGCGCCCACGCGCATTCAGGGACGTCGTCGAACAAGGTCATGTCGTAACAACTCTCAAGAACAGCATAAAACAAAACGGGCTCGCGCACGCGTATCTTTTTTGCGGGACGCGCGGCACAGGCAAGACGACGCTGGCGCAGATCCTCTCCCGCGCGGTCAATTGCCTTGATCCGTCGGATTCGGAGCCATGCAACGAATGCGAAATATGCAAAGGCATCCTTTCAGGCAGAATATTGGATGTGGCGGAAATTGACGCCGCGTCCAACAACAGCGTCGACAATATCAGGAACCTGCGCGACTTAATAAACTATGCCCCGGCACAGGCGAAATACAAGGTCTATATTATCGATGAAGTCCATATGCTCTCCGGCGGCGCTTTTAACGCCCTACTAAAGACGCTGGAGGAGCCTCCCTCATATGTAATTTTCATTTTAGCCACGACCGAGCCGCATAAACTGCCGGCAACCATCGTATCCCGCTGCCAGCGCTTCGATTTTAGGCGGATAACCGACGGCGCCATTATAGGGCGCCTTGCCCTCATAGCAGGCGAGATGGGCGTCGCCGCCGATCCCGGCGCGCTCCGAATGATTGCGAGGCTGTCGGACGGCGCTTTGCGTGACGCCATCAGCATATTCGATCAATGCGTATCGTCTAAAGGCCGCGCATTACAGAGCGACGTTTCGATGGACAATGCTTTGCTGACGCTAGACGATGTGCTGCGCATCACCGGTCGCCCGGGCGACGACTATCTTATGCAATGCGCCCGTATTTTGGTTGGCCGCGAACTAAAGTCCGTACCTATGCATGTCGCCGCAATATCCGCAGCAGGCATGAACCTGATCCAATACATAGACGGTATGGCCACATTTTTCAAGGATCTTATGATGCTGAAGATGGGGCACGGGCGCGATATGTTCGCGGACATGCAGGACGGCATATATAAGGAGGCGCGTGCGCTGGCCGAACGGTGCGACATGGATATGCTGCTCGCCATCGCGTCTGAGTTCGCGTCCCTGCCTTCTTCGATAAAGGATTCGTCCAATCAATCAGTGCTGCTCGAGGTCGCCCTGGCAAAAATATGCCTCAGGCGGTTCCATGCGGACAACGCGGTCGAGGCATTAAACGCCCGCATCGGCGAGCTGGAAAAGCAAATGGAATCGCTTGCGCAAAGGATTGGCAGCGGCGCGGCGGGTGGTTCGGTGGGAGATGCGGCGGACAGTGTGGTAGGCGTTGCGGCGTATGGTTCGGTGGGAGATGCGGCGGGCGATGCGATAGGCGATGAAGTGGATTATGCGGCGGACGTTATAGAAGATTATACGGTGGGCGATGTAGCGGGCGACGGGGTAGATTATTTAGCGAGCGATGGA
>Ga0099364_10006361_pt1 | contig 17219 bp, 12 predicted proteins | sample TergutTh196P3_FD_73070 | JGI IMG/M metagenome (GOLD analysis project Ga0099364, IMG submission 73070) | Microcerotermes parvus P3 segment gut microbial communities from Pointe-Noire, Republic of the Congo - Th196 P3 | ecosystem: Host-associated > Arthropoda: Insects > Digestive system > Gut ... | reverse complement strand
GGATCGCTGACGCAGCCTTGCGTCTTAACATCGGTTTCGAAAGAACAATGAACGGTTTTGCAAACGCTTTTCAGCGTTTTCTTGATCGAGATTGGGGCTGCCCCCTTGCAATAAGCGCGCATCCGCGGCCTCCATGCGATTCGGTGTTCCACGCCGCCCCATCCTTGAAGCGACGTCCCGTATTGTTTCAGATTTCGGGATTCTTGTCAATCTCAAAAAAGGAAGGCTCTATTCTGGTTCCGGATTGACGGGCAAACATCGTGTCGAAGGTTGCTAAAATGCCGTAACATTGTGGAGAAACACACAAAATGGGCAGGTCACTGGTTGCATTTGTGGGTGAAACAGGCAGTTTACAGCAATCTTCTGCGCCGTATAACAAATCATCAACCCGGAACCGGAATAGAGTATCTTGCAATAACCTTGAAACGCTAAACTACCCGATGTACGCTTCGGCAAAATTGGACGGAATCCGCTTCTTGATTGTCAACGGCCAGATTTTGTCCCGAAAGACGCTGCCGTTCAAACTGCATATTGCCGAGCGGTTCTAGCCGATCATCGATGTGGCGAACGAGCAGGGCGTCGTGCTGGACGGCGAAATCTTGGCACCGGGGACGCCCAACTCGTGAAGGATTTGTCACGAGCGCGAAAAGTACATCATCATTCGGTTAACCTCGCGGATGGAATTTTTTGTGAATCTCTCTAAGCCGTTCAGGATCGACATGCGTATAAATTTCCGTCGTTGCGATGCTTTCGTGTCCGAGCATATCCTGCACCACCCGTAGATCGGCCCCGCCAGCCAAGAGGTGCGTCGCAAAACTGTGCCGCAACGTGTGCGGACTGACCGTTGACGATGCCCCGATACGGAGGGCGTATTTTTTAATCAGCTCCCACATCGCCTGACGTCGAATCTGCTGACCTCGCCAAGAGAGAAACACCCACGCTGATGAATGCTCCGCAGTCGCTACCGTTCTCATTTCACTGGGATAACGAAAGAGTTCACGATTATTCGCCGTTCCGGCGCGGCGAAGAACAACCGGGCGCTCCTCGTTCATCCAGCGCCGGAGTGATTCAATGGCCGGGCGCCCGAAAAAGACGGTACGCTCCTTGTTTCCCTTGCCGGTGCAACGACAGGTTCCCTCGTCGAGATTGAGGTCCCGGAATTGCAGATTTGACAGTTCCGACACGCGGCAACCCGTTGCATAGAAGAATTCGAGAATTGCCCGGTCCCGTCGCCAGAGTTTGTCTTCGTCTGGTTGCGGAGCGTTCAAAAGTTCGCTGACCTGTTCCAGCGTGAGAACATTGACGACCCGATCCCACAACGCCGGGGTGTCGAGTAGCTTGGCCGTATTGTTTTCAAGGATTCCTTCGATTTGGAGAAAGCGCAGGAATTCCCGCAGTGAGGCAATGTGTCGGGCACGAGTCGCCGGGGCCAACGTCAACTCGTGCAACCAACCGGCGTAACCGCTGAGGTCTCGGATCGTCAGCGTCAAGGGGGAACGGTCGCCGAGCCACATAAAAAACCGCTCCATATCCCGGCGATAGGCGTCCACTGTGTTCGGCGAACGGTTCTTTTCCCGGGCAAGGTGGGCGACAAAATCGGCCAACCAATTCCGCTCGGACGTTTGGGTTTCGATCCTGTGCGGAATCAGGCGGCGGCGGCGAGGACTGTGGAGCATGGCTCAAGGTTCCTTCATCCGGTGACATCATTGGGTCATCGTCCAATCGAAAGCGTTCAGCGTTGAGCCGTCTTGGAACTTAAACGGTTTTTCGCCGAAGTTGACCGTAACGACAACGCCGTTCGAGAATTCCGTTTGCTGGATCATACGATCCGACGAAAGAATCCGATGGTCGGTCATCTCGGCATAAGCCGTTGCACGAGCCGTTGTTGCGGCGGTTTTATAACTCTCGGCGAACTTCTCTTTGTTTTCGTTCCAATTTTGCCGGGTGAACATATACATCGGCGGCGTTCCGTACAAGGCGTTGAACAGGTCCCGCTGGCGCCAGACCTTCGGCAACTTGTTATTGTAATCGCCCCAATACCACTGAGCGACGACGCAATCGTGATAGACCAGCTCCCATAGCGGCAACCGCAGCACCGGATTGACTTGGAACCGCTCAATCTGCGGCGGCACCTCGTCGACGAGTTGGATCATGTTGCGTCCCGATTCGTGAACCCGATACGGGCCAAGACTCAACATTCCTTCGAAGTAATCGCAGAACGGCACCGAAGCGTCGTGTCCCGTTTCGCTGCCGCAGACTAAACCGAGATCGCCGATCAGTTTGAGCAGTTCCATCTTATGCTTGCGGCTGTCGCTACGTGTCATTGGGTGATCCGGATGGTAGCACTCAAACCACGGTGCGGCGACCGTCGTGTCGATGAATCGGCAAATGTACGGTTTCGTTTCGAGTTCCTTCGTAATCCGCTTTTGGGCGTAAGGCACGGCTTTGGCGTCGCAGATAACGGCACAGGGTATCCGCGGCTTCGTCGGGTCCTTGTGGGTAACTTCCCAGCCTTTTCGCCATGTTCCATCGAGGCTGATCCAGTTGATGTCATGTGGCCAAGCATCGGTCGTCCAATCACCGTGAACGCTCCTGACCTCATCGAACCTTGCCGGGTCCATAATGTCTTGATAAATATCGTAGCGGCTCGTCAACACGTCGTCGATTTCGTTCATTGCGGCAAGTTGTTCCGCACTGCCGCCGCTGCTCCAGAGAATTCGATCCATGCCGAGGCTCTTCATCTCCTTGACGAGTTCGACTTTGTTGCCCTCCCAGTACCAGATATTCGCGGCACCAAGCAGTTTGTCGATGTTCGGATTCCGTTTGACCTTTTCGGTGAACGGTACGTACAGGCCGGTTTCCTTGGCATGTTGCCGATACCGTTTGCAAACGGCGACGTGACCGCCTTTGTCAAAGAAAGCGTAGCGCAATTGTCTTGGATAACGGAACTTCTTCTTCGACGGATCCCACGAAGCGTTGACTTGCAGGAGTTTATCCGCGTTTGGAATGATTTCAATTGCCGCATCGTCGCCGGTTTCGATGATGGCGACCATTCCGGCTCCGGTCGCATCCTCGATCTGTCCCCAGAACGCCATGCATAGTCCGTGTCCACCGTAGGTGTACAAGCGACGCACCCGGATGTCCTGTTCTTCGACCGGGTAACTGATCCCTTCATTCATCGGAATAATGAGTCGGTCGCCGGGTTGCGACGTGAACGGAGCCGGAAACGGAATGGCACCGCCCATCGGGCCGCTGCCGTCGAGTTTGACGAGCAATTCCGGTTTCTCGGCGTCGAGCGTCAGTTCGACGCCGTATTCGACGAGCGTTTCCGTGTTGAGAAGCCGGAACGACGTTTTCGTCGCATCAGCCGGTCCCGGAATAACGATGAAATTCTTCGCCCCCGGCTGTTGCGACCAGATTCGGTTTGTCCGTTTATCCGTTACGGAAAAAACTCCTTCGGCGGATTGAACGTCAAGTTTCAGGAATTTGTTTTCCCGCTGTATTGGTTTGGCGTCCTTCGCTACGGCAATGTCTCGAAAGCCGGTCCGCATCGTTGTAAAGTCGTCGAGCCAAACTGTTGACGGCCCGTATCCGATGAATCTGGGTTCAATGGAGGTGATGCCTTGGGGAACCATGAATTGGGTCTTAAGCAATGTCCACGGCGAATCCGTGCGGATTTCCATGGCGGCGTAGGACCACTGGACGGCTTCGCCCTTTACATCCCGTGTTGTGACGCAGACGGTTGCGCTGCCCTTACCGGTGAATTTGACCCATGCGGAGATTGCGAAGACTTCTCCGGGTTTCACGTTGATCCGCTTGCCTTCGCTGTAGGCCCAATCTTGCGAGCCGGTGTGAACGATCTTGACGGTCTCATGGTCGTTGCGTTTTTCGGCGGCATCTTTGGACAACGTCACCGTGCCCGGATCACGCGACCAGAGCCTGCCGTCTTGCAGTTTCCACTCTTCGGCGAAAAGTGACACCGTGACGGCAAGCATGAAGAAAACAAAAATCGGACGGAACAAATTTTTCATGGTGCTTCCGATGTTGCTGGGGAAAGGGAACGAGGGTCATCGTAACCTGCCATCGCCGTGTTTTCAAGAGGTCGGCAAGCACGCATCGTATGAACAATTCGGACTGGCTCATCCCCTAGACCGACTTTCTGTCGTCAAATTAACGGGCCTGGCGAAAATCGGTCGCTTTACGACGCTAAACTGCCGATAAGATACATGGGAGTGTGTAATCCTTCACGTGGAAACAGCCCCGGAGATTCGCGTGTCCTATCGTAACGGGCTCAATTACCTTGAATCAAAAACGAAAGTCCTCGAACTGTATAACCGGTTTGGAGCACGGGTCGCGGTTTGTCCCGAGTGGAACGGGCGCGTCATGACCAGCACCGGTGATGGTCTGGACGGCACAAGCTATGGACTGATTCATGTCGCGGCCATCGACGCTGCGCAAGTTGGTCCGGCGTTCTGCTTTTTCGGTGGTGAAGACCAACTGACACTTTCCCCGAAAGGTGGTCCCTTTAGCTTGTACTACGAAACGGAAGCCGCGGGTTTTTCTTCGGCGCGGGATCATCCTCATCCGCCCCACGGTTATCGGGAAGGACCGTTCGTCGTCGACACCGCGCCGCCGGATCCGCAAATCCGGATGCGACGGACCGTTCAAATGACCAATTTGGCCGGAGCGCTGTTCGATTTCGACATCGTCCGAACCGTACGGCTTCTGGAGCACGGGGATATAGAGCGGTTCCTTGGCCATCCCGTCGCGGTGTCTCTGGAACAGTCCGACGTTTCGTTTGTCGGATTTGAAACGACGAACTCGTTACACAATCGCGGCCAACCGCTCGTGCGGGAAAGCGGATTGGTTTCCCTCCGGATTCGGAGCATGTTCAACTCCGGCCAGAACACGGTCGTCATCGTCCCTTTTCGGATCGGCGACGCCGTTGAGTTGGGGCCAACGGTTTGTGCCGACTTTTTGGGAGCCTCACCGCACGGACGCTTACGGGTCCTACCGCAGGCCGCTTTACTCCGGGCGGATAGCAAGTATCGATGCCAAATCGGCGTTTCGCGGAGACGGGCTTTGCCGATTCTCGGATCGGTCGACTTCCGCACCGGTCTGTTGACACTGACGACGTTCAACTTGCCGACAAAGCCCTGGCAACGCGATTATCCTTGTAACGACTATTGCGAAACGACCGGTAACGCGGTCGTCGACTTCGTGAGCGCACGGGAATATTTCCTGGCGGAGAGCACTGCCACGGCATCGGACGAAAACGACGGCGAAATCGTACTTGAGCGGAGCCCGGAGGACACGCCGTATTCCGGCGAAGTCGTTCGGGTGTACAACCACGGACCGGCACATCCCGGCGAGCAGCCGACCGCCCAGTTTTACGAATTCAACGTTTTTTCTCCCGCTACGGAACTGAATCGGGGCGAATCGTTGACACATCACCAATTCACTGCCCATATCAACGCCGATAACCAAACTTTGGCATACCTCGTCCGAACGATTCTCGGAGTTGAATATGAGCGTGTTTACGAAAAGATGATCCACTAGAGCCTTGGCAAATTTAGTTTTGGGGATGGTGCATCTCGACGTCTGTTCCATAGCGACGCAATAAAATGCGGAAAAGTTTCTACCAAGATATTGTCGCTAACGGGACAAGGAAGCATCCTGATTTTTAAGCGTGACAAGGCAATAGCCCCAATAAACTACCGTACACAACTTGTTAAATATTACCGAGAATTCCCGCATGAACTTTCTACGGATCGACGGACGCACGGACGATGTCGCGGCCAAAATGGAGATTTTGCGCAATCGGCTCAGCCCACGCGGTAATGTCGTAACCCCGAGCGGTCGGCAGCGCACGTGGGAAATTTTCGGCGAAGCGCTGACGCCGATCCAAGTCGTTGAACGAATCTGCAAGGATATTCACGCCCAAGGAATAACCGCCCTACTCGATTACGGGCAACGCATCGACAACGCCATGCTCACGGCGGAAACACTCCGGGTTTCCCTTGCGGACCTCGAAGCGGACCACCGGGGTGCCGATAAGGATTTCCTCCCAACGACCCGTCGTGTTCGAGGCAATATCCAACGCTTTCAGGAGGCGATTCGCCAGCACGACAAGCGGATCGAAGTTCCCGGCGGATTTTTGGCAGAGCGCTATCGGCCTCTACAGCGAATCGGCATCTGCGTCCCCGGCGGGGCGGCGCCGTATCCGTCGACCGTGCTGATGACGGCGGTTCCCGCTCAGGTTGCCGGAGTGCCGGAGGTTGCCGTCATGGCTCCGCCGACGGCGAACGGGGCGTACAACGCCGATATGCTGGCAACGTGCTTCGAACTGGGAATCACCGAAGTCTACCGAATGGGTGGCGCCCAAGGCGTTGCGGCCTTCGCTTACGGCGTTGAGGGTATCCCGAAGGTTGACAAGATCGTCGGTCCTGGCAACCTGTTTGTCGCTTTGGCCAAGAAACACGTCTTCGGCGACGTTGCCATCGACTCGATCGCCGGTCCCAGTGAAGTCGTCGTGATCGTTGATTCCACGACGCGGCCTGAATTTACGGCTTACGATATGTTGGCCCAAGCCGAACACGCACCGGGGGCAAGCATCCTGATCGGTTGGGACGTTGAGGTTCTTGACCGAGCCGTTCAAGCGATTGGTGAACGCTGCTCGACCGTCGAGCGCGGCGAATTAGCAAGGAAGAGTCTTGAAGAGTTCGGTGCCGTGATTCTCGCCAAAGACGCTGACGATGCCTGTCGATTGACGGACCAGATTGCGCCGGAACACCTTCACATTGCAACGGAAAACGCCGAGGAACTTGCCGCGAAGATTTCGTTTGCTGGGGCGATTTTCCTTGGCAATTACGCGCCGGTTGCCGTGGGAGATTACGCCGCCGGGCCATCACACGTTTTGCCGACCAGTGGCACCGCAAGGTTCGCCGCCGGGCTAACTTGTAACGATTTTCTCCGCGCGAACAGTATGCTCTACTTTAGCCGTTCCGGGCTGGAAGAACTCGCCCCGGACATCCGCCTGCTGGCAACAAAAGAAGGACTCACCGCTCACCGTGAGAGTGTCGATATACGGCTTCTATAACCTATAAGAACCTGTCCCCCAATATACCCTTTACAATTGCTACAAGAAACCCCCGCAGTAGCAGTAAGAATTCCCGTTAACCCTCCTTATTGCCGGGAACAAATAAAGGAAATCGCAGCAAACTCGATAAACATAATCTTTGCGTTTGAAGACACTTTCCAAGGGGATTATCCGCGCCTGTCCGTGACTGTTTTTCGTAAAACGAATACGACATCCTCCGTGTCGCCGTCGATTTTGATTGGGTGTTTCATCCTGAAATCGAAGGTTTCGAGGACATCGAACACGGCAACGTCGGTCAGTAATCGGCGGAATTGGGCCGCCGTGTAGGTCCGCATTGGAAACGTGTCGATCAGTTCGTATGTCTTCGTTGGCGTCTTTGCCCGGATGCGAAGCTCAATCGTATCGAGACGCTTGGCGGCGTTTCGCTGGATGCTTCGGAGCTCTGACTGCACGGTCAGCGATCCCCTCGCCGTCGTCCACGTTTCGTTGGAACAGGTTGCGACGCCGAGCGGAATCAGATGAAAGCCGAGGAGGTACAGTCCTTTGGGGCGAAGGACCGCCGCCATTTGACGGAGATGCTTCCGTGCCGATTCCTCCGTTGTCAGGTACAGGAAACTGCTCACCAAATTGAACGCGGCGTCGACAGGCCGTTCCAAATGGAAATCAGTCATGTCGCCGAGAAACGCCGTTTCGGGGAGGCCGTGCTTCCGCAAACGCCGGTTGCAGAACGCCACGGCGCGCGGATTCAAGTCGAGCCCGGAAACCTCGAATCCCTGTTTTCCAAGCCGCCAGAGCAGTCGGCCCGTCCCACACGCCGGTTCAAAGACCCGGCGTACCGGACCGCCGCCATAACGGCGAAAACAAGCGTTTAAGAATTCGATCTCGCGTTTCCACTCCACCGAGAACAACACGTCGTAGAGTTTTGGATGATCGTAAACGTTTCCGTCAATCGTCACATGGTTCGGCATGGTTTTCATTCCCGGCTCAGCGGAGTTCTTCCGGATAGAACACGTCAAGGAGATAAAGTCCCTGCGGCGGCGCAGTCGGCCCCGCAACGGCCCGGTCCGCTTTGTCGATGATTTCCCGCATCCGTTCCGGATTGGCGTTTCCCCGTTGCCCTTCAACGCCGAACCGGACCAAGGTTCCGCAGATTGCCCGCATCATGTTGTACAGGAATCCATTCGCCTCAACTTCGATACGGATCAACGGCGGGATCGTCTCCCCAAGTCCGGCGGTTCGCTCCACGAGAATATCGAAAACGGTTCGAATCGACGTTTTCCTCGGCGACCCCTGTGTTTCGAAGCTCGAAAAATCATGCTCGCCGAGCAGGCATTGTGCCGCCTGTCGCATTGTTTCGACGTCCAACGGTTCGCGGCGGACCCAACAGTGGTTTCGCGTAAACGGACTCGGCGGTCTGCCATCGTCGATCAAATACCGATACCGCTTTCCCGTGGCGTGGTTGATCGGATGAAAGTTCAATGGAACTTCCCTCGCGACGCCGACCCGAATATCGGTCGGCAGGAAACCGTTCATCGCTCTTTGGAAACACTCCGGTTCCAAGTAGCTTGACGTCGTAAAAGCCGCGACCTGTTTGACTGCATGAACTCCGGCGTCGGTTCGGCCGCTTCCGATGACGGAAACTTTTTGCCCGGTGATCCGCAACAAGACCGTTTCGAGCGTTTGCTGGACCGTCGGAACGTCCGGTTGCGTTTGCCAGCCGCTGTATCTCGTTCCGTCGTAGGAAAGCTCAAGTTTGATTCGTTTCATCACCGATCACGGCATCTTGCGTTTGACGGATTATTCGCCCCGTAGCTTGATACCGTAAGCCGTCAGTTTTTCCCGAATTTCCTTGAGGCTGGTCACCCCGAAGTTTTTACATTCGAGCAGCTCGTCCGCCGTTTTGCGAACCAGCTCGGCAATCGTTTGGATGTTCAACCGCGTCATGCACTTTCGTGCTCGGACCGACAGATGGAGATCGGTGACGGGCCGTAACAATACCGCTTGTTCGTCGGGACTGAGCGACTCGACTTCGATGGTTTCCGGAGCGTGTTTTTCGGGCGCATACTGTCCGAGTCGGAGCCCTTTAAGCGTCAACATCTCGCGGATTTCAATGAGGCTTGTTTCTCCGAAATTCTTGCTGCCGAGAAGCTCCTGCTCGGTGTGCCGACAAAGATCGCCGAGCGTCAGGATATTCATGCTTTTCAGGCAATTCCGGCTTCGGACGGATAATTCGAAATCGGTCACCGGCAGATTAAGGAGTTGTCCCACCCGATCCTGTTTTCGCTGGGTTTCCTCGTCGAAGGGCATTTCATTCGACGCCCTGGCATCCTTCAAGAAGAGTCGGGCTTTCTCGTTGTTCGGATAAGCGTCGAGCACCCGCTGGAAGCAGAGAACCGCCTGCTCGTATTGGCCCAGGTCCTCGTAAAGAATGCCAAGGTTGATCAACAGGCCGACATTTGTCGGAAAATTGGCAGCGGCCCTTTTGTAGAGTTCGAGAGCTTCTTCGTCGTTCCCCCGCCGTTCACTTTCCAGCGCGAGTCCGAACAAAGAGCCGGAATGTGTTCTATCGGCGATCACTGCCCGTTCGTACAAGGCAACCGCTTCGTTCGTATCAACTCCGAGCGAAGCGATTGTCGCTCCGCGTTGGTAAAGATACTCCGCCGTCTGCTCCACGGCACCGGAGAGTTTGTCGAGTTCGGCCAAACTTTTACCGTGATGCTCCATATACCGGTAGGCTTCCGCTTTCCCCAAAGTGCAGGCGTCGGCACAGTATCCCGCCTTTTGGGCCAATTCGTAGCTTTTTAACGATTCCTCGTAACTTTCCATAGCGAAAAGCGCCCTTGCCTGGTAGAAATGGGCGAGCGCGCCGCCGTCTCCTTTCTTCAACGTCGTCACGGCTTCCGAAAAGCGTCCGATCAGGCAGAGGCCGACACCGAGCCGGACGCGTCCCGCCGGGCTTAGCTCATCGTTCCGTTCCTTGCTTTCCAGTACACCGACCGCTTCCCGCAGAGCATCAAATTGTGTACAATCATGCCCAACAGCGTGGGTCAATTTTTCCGTTTCCTTCGGACCAAACGAACCATCAAACAAGATGACCTGCTTGACATCGAATTCCGTAGCGGCGGTCGCAATCATAGTGATCCTTTTTTTGTAGGGAAAGACCGGAGGAAAAAACTTCCGGCAAATTCTAGTAAAAATAAAAAAAATTGCAAGGGCCTTTGTTGTGGGAAAGTGAGAAGGTGGAAGAGTGAGCATTCCGAAATTCAGCACCTTCTCACCTTCCCATCTCCCAGTACCATGTTCCGATTATTGACCGTTTCGCTTGTTTTGGTTGTTTTTTTCGTGTCGCTTTCGGCGGGGGACAACGATGTGCGCCGGGTCGCAGAGGGCATTTCGCCTTGGCTGGTTCGCATCGACACGATCGGCGGCCTCGAAAAAGTCGACAGCGAATTCGCCAACGAAGGCACGAGCACCGGCCTGCTCTTGGACTGTGACGGCTTCGTCTTGACCAGCGCGTTCAATTTTCTGCACGATCCGGCGTCGATCCTGCTGCGTTTCGCCGACAATTCCAAAAAAGTTGCCCGAAAAGTCGCAACGGATCGAAATCGAATGCTGACGCTGCTCAAAGTCGAAAACCTTGATCCGGCGTTTCTTCCCGAACCTTACGTGGTCGCTTCCAAAGAATCAATCCGCGTCGGTGCCGCCTGCGTTGCCGTCGGGACGGCCCTTTCCGGCGAAGAGCCGAACATTGCAACGGGAATCGTCAGCGGAAAAAATCGAATTTGGGGCAAAGCGATTCAGACCGACGCGGCGGTCGGTCCGAACAACTACGGCGGTCCGCTACTCGACTTCGAGGGGCGAGTCCTTGCGATTCTCGCTCCGCTGTCGATGACCTCGGCGTCGCTGACGGCGGGTGCCGAAATGTACGACGCCGGTGTCGGCCTTGCCGTTCCGATGGAAGACATTCAACGCATCCTGCCACGGCTCAAGGAGGGCAAAGACCTGTTTCCCGGAACGCTCGGAATCGGTTTCAAGGAAAACCGAACGTTCATCGGAGAGGCGATTCTCGATGTCGTCGCTCCGGATTTATCCGCCGCCCAGGCAGGACTTCAGCCTGGCGATAAAATCGTTGCGGTTGACGGCAAGCGGGTCACATCCGCCTTGGAACTCTCGATGAACATCCTGTCCCGCTACGCCGACGAGGAAATCCGACTGACGTTTCAGCGAGACGGCATCGATAAGGAAGTCGTCCTGAAAATCGTTGCTCCGACGGCGCCCACAAAGACGGCGGCCACAGAAGATTGCGACCACAGGGCGAAGTTCTAAAACCGCCAAACTTGCGTCGTCAGCGAAAAGGGCAAATTGTCGTCGACGGATTCGAGTTCGACGAAAAACGCAACGTGTCCGCTCTCCGGTTTGGCAATCGGAACGGAAAACGTCGCTTTCGGTTCCAGCGGAGCAGAGACCCATTTCGCTTTACGAAAATCCTTCGTTTCCGACGGGGCCGTCCAGAGTTTCACGCCGCGCAGCGAAAGGTCCGTTTCGACATCAACTTGGTATCCGTCGGCGTTTTCGATGAGTTTCCAGTTCACGACTGGCCAATCGCCGCCCCGTGCGGCGTGCTTGGCGAAAACCGCCGCCGTCTGAATTCCCTTGAACTGCTGACCGTCGAGACCGTGTCCGGCGTTCGGCAGCGTCAGGATGTACTTCACACCGGGCAGGTCATCGAAATAGAACTTCGCAGCATCGACCGTCCAATACGGATCGTTGGTCCCGTGAACCAGGAGTTTCGGCACCGTCAACCGCGACCGGTAAGAATATGGATCGATCATTGCCCAAAGACTCTTTTCAAATTCCGGTGCCTGCGAGTCGTCGAGTTGGATCAAATTTCGGTCCGTGTAATCGTGAATGCTCGGACTGAAGGCTCCCCAAGTTTCGACCTGATATTTCATCTGTTCCCGAATGTTCAGCGTGTCGATCACCATCGGAGCAATGGCAACGACCCGCTTGTCTCCCGACGCGGCGGTCAGCCAGGCTGTCCAACCGCGTTTGGAGGCTCCCGTAACAATGAAGTTGCCGATTTTAAGTTGCTTTTCCTGTTTGAGCATTGCTTGGACGGCGTCCATTGCCCGGATGGCGCTCTTCGTCATCGGAAAGAGCAGCGGCCACGTCGCGTCCTTCGTTTCCAAGGTTTTGAGCAGCGTTTCGCCGATCAGAGCGTCCTCACGGTAATCGCCGAGAAGCGGTTGATTCGGAACCTGTAGGAGTACCGCAGTACACATCCCGGAAGCCTCGGCGAGACCGCGGACGAGCAATTTGTCGTTGTTGCTCGGTTTCCGTCCGGTCGATGAACCGGCGATGACAAGCACGGCGTGGTTCGGATTGGTGATCCTGCTCGGCACCGCAACGAGAACGAAGTGTTTCCACGGGATTCCGTGCCAAGTCTGCGACGTCAAGTCGATGAGGAACGTCCGTTCGGTCGCCGTTTCGCTCTTTTCGAGGACCTCCCATCGGAACGACTCGTCCGGCAAGGCAAGGTAAGCATCGAGTTCCTTGGGAACTTCTCCGATGACGAACATTGGGCTGAAAAGAAACAAGGATACGGCAAACGCAATGTTTTTGAGCATTATTCAGTCGGGGGTGGCTGCGGTGAAAAGGGCGGCAACGGCCAATAGACCGCGATTTCGGCGGGCGGATACGACCGGGTTCGGGTCGCTGCATCGGAGAGCGGAAGCAGGGAAAAGTCGAATCGGTTATCCGACTCGATCACAAAGACGGACTCCGCCGGAGCCGAATGATGGAGATTGGTCAGCAGTTCGAGCATTTCGTTTCGGCGATCGACATAGAATTCGTAGGGCGGCGAGCAGAACACGATCCACGGCGTTCCTCGCGGATGTTCGGCTTTGTTTTTCGCCCAGAAAAAGGCGTCGGTCTTGCGAAGTTCGACGATACCGAGGAGGTCCAGCGACTCCAAATTTTTCCGAAGCAGCGCCGCCGTCGGAAGATGGAGTTCGATGGCCGTCCCCGATACCGCTCCCCGACTGATTGCCTCGATGCAAAGCGCACCCGTTCCGCCGAAAAGGTCAACGACGTGCTTTCCTTTGATCGTCGGCCCGATCAGATTGAACACGGCTTCACGAACCCGATCTTTCATCGGTCGGACCCGGTTGTCGCCGATGTACTGCAAGCGCGTTCCGTGAAAGCGACCACCGATGATACGCAAACCAACGGCGTCCTTTGCACAGGGTTCGCTGCCGACGTTACGCTTCGGTTTCGACTTCTTTGCCGCCTTTTTTTGCGGTGTCGGGACGTACCTTCCCTGATTCTCGTCATTGATTTCGAACACGGTATCGCTTTCCGAAGCACGGCGGCGTTTTTTCATTGTCGTGTCAGAAAGAGCAAGATAGCATCGTACAATATCTCGCTCCTTGCGCAGGTCTCACGCTTGTTTAAGTCCCTGGACGATTTCGGCGATGATTTTGTCGGCGTCTTCGAAGGGCACCTGGCAGGTTCCGACCTGCTTGTGTCCGCCGCCGCCGTACTTGAGCATCAGGGCGCCGACGTCCGCCGTGCAGGTTCGATTCAGGACGCTGTAACCACAGGCAATCACTACGTTTTGATTGCCTTTGCCCGCCGTAATCCAGAGCGATACGTTGGTCTCCGGAAAGACTCCGTAAATCGTGAACCGGTTGCTGGCATAGATCGTTTCGACGCCCCGCAGATCGGTAATCAACACGTTGCCGTCGACCTTCGAATGCTTCCTGGCCATATCGACGAACTGTTCCGTCTGCGAACGGTACAGTTCAATACGCTCCTTAACGTCCGGATGCTCAAGAATTTCCTCAAGAGTCAGCGTTCGAAGATGATTGATAAATTCCGTCATCAGAGCGAGGTTCGAGATTCGGAATTCGCGGAAGCGCCCCAGACCGGTTCGCGGATCGGCGATGAATCCGATCAACACCCAGCCCTGTGGATTACGGATATCGTCTTGCGTCAGTTGACCGGAATCGACTTTGTCGACCGCTTGAATCAGTTCGGCGAATTTGCCGAATTTTTTTTCGCCGCCGAAGTATTCATAAACGATCCCGGCGCAGGACGGCGCCTTTTTACTGACTCCCTTGACGTCCTGCGTCCAACCGACACGATCCTTTTCGCTGGAATGATGGTCGAACCACATCCCGCAACCGGGAACGTAGGGAACATTACAAAGCACGTCGTTCGGTTCCGCACGGAAACTGCCGTCCTGTAAGTCTTTGGGATGGACGAACTTAATGTCGTCGATCAATCCCTCTTCCTTTAACAGCATACCGCAGACCAGGCCGTCGAAATCGGAGCGTGTTACCAATCGCATGAACAATCCTTTCAAAATGGAGGACGGAAATTTTCGAATCGTGATCGCCGGAAATTCTAACGCGGGAAGGAACAGAGATCAAGTGGCAGGAGGACTGCAAAATCCGTCATTTCGTCCTTCCCGCTTGCGCGGGAATGATGGACATTGAATCCGCAATTTTAGTCCTGGCAAGGTGCTATCTCTTAAACATTTTATCGAGTTCGTCGCAGGAGAAAACAAGCATCGAAGGCCGTCCGTGCGGACAGTGATGGGCGTTGGCCTCCGCTTCGGCCAAAGCAATCAGATTGGCAATGGCGTCGGGACGTAAGTGCTCTCCGGCTTTTACGGCGGCTTTGCACGCCATCCGATGAAGTATTTCGTCCAGCAGGTCGTTCCGTTCCATCTTTTTGCCGGAAACGAGCAACGTTTCGACCAGTGTGAGCAGAATTTCCGTCGGCGGCGTTTTGTCGAGGATGGTCGGATAACTCGAAATCAGCACCGTGCCGCCGCCGAACGACTCGACGCCGAGACCGAGTTGCTCGAAAAACGCAAGGTTTTCCAGCACACAGGCCGCTTCCGTCGGCGAAAGATCGACCGGCACCGGAACCAGGAGCCGCTGCGAATCGAGGTTGCCCGATGCCATTGCTTGCTTCATCGATTCGTACAAAACCCGTTCGTGCAGGGCGTGCTGATCGATGATCGCCAATCCATCCACCGTTTCGAGAACCAAATACTTGTCGTGAATTTGGAGGAAGGGAGGGGCGAGGGACGAGGGGTGAGGAGCGAGTATTTTGTCGGGCGTAGTTCGACTGACATTTTCCTCGCCTCGCATCCCTCGTTCCGCGTTCCGCGTTCCTCGCTCCTCGCTTCGCCCCCCTTTCCCCGGCAAATCCGGCACTCTGTGGAGCGTCAGCGCTTCGCCGGTCGGTTTGATCGACGGAGAAGGACGACGTTCCACAGGAACCATTGCGTCGCGGGACGATGTGGCTACGAACGGTTCGTCGGTCAATTGGGTAACGGCTCGACGGATTTCCTCCGTCTTGGCATCGGAAAGCGCAAAACGTGGGTCGTTCGGATCAATGACCAATCCTTTGCGCAGTGCCGTGTCGTTGGGGCGGCCATGCAGGTCGGTGCTCAGGAACTTGTCCCGGATCGCGCCGAGGAAACCGGAATAGACCCGATTCGGGTCCAAAAAGCGAACCTCCATCTTGGTCGGATGAACGTTCACGTCGAACAACTCCGGCGACATTTCGATTTCGAGAAACGCCAACGGAAAGCGGCCAACAGTCAAAAGTCCCCGGTACGCCTCGGTCAGAGCGTGTTGCAGCGCCCGATCCCGGATGAACCGCTGATTCAGGAAAAAATACTGCATCCGGCTGTTGGACCGGCTCTGATTCGGATGCGACACGAGTCCGCGAACCTGGACTTCACTGCCTAGTCGGCTTTCGACGTAAATCAAATGCTTCGCAACTTCGGAGCCGAAGAGTTTGTCGATACGTCCCAACGGCTCCGTTTCCGGCGGCAAATCGTGAACGATGCGGTCGTTGTGTTTCAGCGTAAAATGAATCGTCGGATGCGGCAAGGCCAACCGGATCATCGTTTCGGCGATGTGGCCGAACTCCGTGGTCGTCGATTTCATATAATTTCGGCGAACCGGCGTATTGAAAAACAGATTGCGAACCTCAATCTGCGTTCCGACGGCCATTCCGCAGGCCGTCGGTTCCGACAGAGTTCCGCCCTCGCTGCGGATGTCGGTTCCCTCGGTGTTCTCGGCAATGCGACTACGGAGAACCATTTGGCTGATCTCGGCAATGGACGCCAGCGCCTCACCGCGGAAGCCGAAGGTCCGAATCCGAAACAGGTCATCGGCATCGGCGAGTTTGCTCGTTGCATGGGGGGACAGGGCGAGCGTCAACTGTTCCGGTGCGATGCCGCAACCGTTGTCGGCGATTCGGATCAATTCCGCCCCGCCCTGTCCGACGGTAACGTCAATGCGTGTCGCTCCGGCGTCGATGGAATTTTCGACGAGTTCCTTGATAACGCTCGCCGGTCGTTCAATGACTTCACCGGCGGCGATTTTGTTGATCATGCTCTGCGAGAGCGCTTGGATCGTTGGCATGGTATGATTGGATTCAAAACACTGAAAACGGAACCAACTATGTTTCTACCTTATTTTTTCGAACAAGGCAACCGTTCACGTCTTGCTTATTCCAGTCGACCACACTTGCGGAACGGCGTTTCTTGTTGTAGAATCCCGACGTTATGGGTATCGAATCTCCTCTTCCCGGCAACCCGAAACGTTCGCGAGGCCGAAGGACGCTCTCTTACTTCCTGCTCGGATTCCTATTGATGCTCGCTTACCTGATCGGCTGCCCAGGCACCAGAAGGTCATCGGTTCAAATCCTGTAACGTCCATTGACGTAACGTCAATAATATCAATCACTTGCAACAACGAGGGTAATGCGTTTCCTAACACGAAACGCCGAAAAAATGTTAACCGGGTTACCTTTTCGGCGCAGAGGATGCGCAAATGACCACCCAAAACTTGTTCTTCAATCCCCCCAAATCCCCTAGCCCTTATTCAGGAAAACGGCCTAAAAAAACGCAGGGGGCCAAAAACTTCCAATGTGAAATCGAATGCGAAGCCCTCCATTTTACGCCAAAAACGCAAAGGAGGAGCGGGTACAGCCTTCGTCATCTGGTTCCCAAGACGCAACCGAAGTCGAAAGAGCCCCTGATTGCCGAGATAGTGCCACAGAACAATCGGATGTTTGAGATGCTTTCAAAGGG
>Ga0099364_10006360_pt1 | contig 17223 bp, 13 predicted proteins | sample TergutTh196P3_FD_73070 | JGI IMG/M metagenome (GOLD analysis project Ga0099364, IMG submission 73070) | Microcerotermes parvus P3 segment gut microbial communities from Pointe-Noire, Republic of the Congo - Th196 P3 | ecosystem: Host-associated > Arthropoda: Insects > Digestive system > Gut ... | reverse complement strand
GTGCTGTCGCTCAACAGTTCTTTTATCCGTTGTTCCGAAAGGTTCGGATTGTTCCTGTTTTGGGCGAAACACACCCCTCCCGATATTATGAGATAGGAAGCTATCCAAAATACTGACATAAAATAGATCGCTTTGTATCCGCCAATTATTATTCGCCAAAGATGAGATAACATAACAAGTAGTTTTCTATCAATTTACGTTCAATCCTTTAAACGCTTCTATCAGCTTTTTTAAAGTGAGGGCGTCGGAAACGGTTTGGGTGTTGGTTGCGGGGTCGTAATAGCTTTTGAGAAAACCGTCGGCGCCCGACCAAACAGTCGTTATTATGCCTTGAAAATGCCGGGACATTTGACGGGAGGATTTTTGACGGAAGCCGATCATATCGTTAAGTTGTACTAAGGCTATCTCAGGTCTTCGCCAAGGACAGGTAGTGACATCAAAACCTTTCATGGCAAAATAGACTGCCGTTTGGTCTGCGCGTTCATAATGCCAGTCGCAAATAAAAACATCTTTGGGAATCATATCGATCGCCCGGTGGGTATTGTTCATGCTTGCCTCCCACATGCCCAGGCCGGTTGTCTTGCCGTCGATAAGACGGTCGCCCCAGATCATCAAACGCCTCCCTTTTGTCGCTAAGTGATTATGTACTTTGGTGACCTCTCCTGCAAACAGTTCCGCTTTATCACGACCGCTGCAACGGGGGCATTTGTCATCGCCGATGTAAAAGACTTCGTCCATTCCGGCATGGAAATAGTCGGTCTCGAATACTTCCATTATCTCGTCGATCAAGGCGAAAACAACTTTGTGAACATCCGGATGAAGCGGACAGTAACTTTTGCAATATAATCCATCCGGATTCGGCCAACCGGTATAGTTTTCGGTAAGTACGTGAGGCGTTTCGTCGAACTGAGGATATTCGCGCAGCAGTGCATGTGTCGTTTTCGCCCATGATTGATGTCCGAGCAGGTTGATCTGCGGAGCCAGTTTTATTCCTTGCTTTTGACAAAGGGACACAATTTTCGCGACATCGGTTTTTGTGAGCGGATTGCGATCGCGCAATTCCGGGTGACTTTCATAAGCGTAATTCCAATCGACCCGTAATATAAGCAAATTGAAGTGCGCCGGAGCCAATTCCTCGTCAATAAATCGGAGGAATAAATCAAGATTGTTCGGGTTCGGAGCGGCAATCGCTAAGCCGCGTACCGGTAATATCGAATCAATCTTATTTTGTGCATTCATGGCAGTGATATGCGTCATGAATAGGCTTGTGAGTAATAAAAAAAAATGTTTCATAGGAATAATGAACCTCTTGCGATGACGGGAGGAGGGATTTTTTGAATGCGAACAAGATGGCGGCCTCCCTCGAAGGGGGTGTCTAAGAAGGCGTCGACTATCCTGGTTAATTCGTCGGGTATAATGAATCGGGTAGGAATGACAAGTATATTTGCTTTGTTATGCCCGCTGATCAGTTTGGCAACATCCACATTCCAGGCAAGGCCGGCGCGTATACATTCGTATTTATTAAGCGTGATGACCATTCCGTTGCCTGTTCCACATAAGGCGATTCCCATCTCTAACTCATTCGTCTCAATCGCGTTGCTTAGTTTATGCGCAAAATCGGTGTAATCACAACTTGAAGTGGAATATGTACCGAAATCAATGTGGTTGAGACCTCTTTCTTCAAGGTGTGATTTGATGATTTCCTTAAAAGCGTAACCCGTGTGGTCGGATGCTAACCCTATGGTTGTGTTGTTGAAATTCATGAGGAGTATTTATTAGCCTTATGACATGGACTTTACGATATTGAAAACATTTTCTCCCGTGAAACCGAGTTTCTGGTCCAAGATGTTGTAAGGCGCCGAATAGCCGAAACCCGGCATCCCGTGAATCTGTCCGTTATCACCGACAAGCCCCAGCAGGGTAACCGGCAAACCGGAGGTCAATCCGAAACGTTTCACGCCTTTCGGTAATACGCTTTCCTGATAGTCAGTAGGTTGGTCTCTGAACAAGCCTTCGGAAGGAACCGATATGATGCGTGTACGGAACCCTTCCTTTGCAAGCAGTTCCATCCCTTCGACAAGTGTGGCTACTTCCGACCCGCTGGCGATCATAACGACATCGGGGTCACTCGGACAATCGCTGATGATGTATCCGCCATTGATTAATTGTTGCGCTTCCCTGCGACGGTCGCCGCTTGTTGCGGGAAGATTTTTGATGTTCTGTCGCGACAGGATTAGTGCGACGGGGCGATGTTCTTCCACTGCCGCTTTCCAGGCGAAGAGCGTCTCTTCCGCATCGGCCGGCCGAAGTACAACCATGGAGCGTTGTCCGTGATGATTTTTCAGGTGCTCCATTAACCGAAGCTGCGCTTCATGTTCTACCGGCTGATGGGTTGGGCCGTCTTCACCCACGCGGAACGAATCGTGCGTCCATACATAGATGACATGCAGATTCATCAGCGCGGCCAAGCGTACCGCCGGTTTCATGTAATCGGAAAATACAAAGAACGTCCCGCAAACGGGGATTACACCTCCGTGCAGCGCCATGCCGTTCATGATACAGGCCATCGTCAGTTCGCTGACGCCTATCTGCAGGAATTTTCCGGAAAAGTCGCCTTTTGTGAATGGCTTGGTATGTTTGAGAAAACCGTCGGTTTTGTCGGAGTTACTCAGGTCGGCCGAGGCGACTATCATGTTCTCCACCGCCGTCGCATATACTTCCAGCATGGTGGCGGAGGCGGCGCGGGTAGCGATGTTTTCTTTCATTTTGATAGCCTGATAATTTATATCAGGCATTTTACCGCTTAGAAACAAATCTAATTTTTCCGATAGTCCTGCGTCTCCGGCACGGAATTTATCTTCTTCCTGTTTCATGGATAACGCCCATTGTTTCAATTCGTTCCTGCGGGTGTCGTATAACCGTTCCACTTCGGGGAAGATCGTAAAGGGATTTTCAGGGTCGCCGCTTAGATTCCGGATGGTAGCTTTAAAATCAGCGCCGGCAGCCGACAGGGGTTGTCCGTGTGTAGAGACGGTATGTTCGAAGCTATTCCCCTGTGCATCAATGGCGCCTTTGGCCATTGTTGTAGTGCCGATGATGAGTGTTGGGCGTTGATTCTCGGCCTGTGCTGTTGACAGCGCTTCACGAATTTCCGCTACCGAACTGCCGTCAACCGTCAGTACGTTCCAGTTCCATGCCTTGTATTTGGCCGCCACATCCTCCGTATCTACTTCATCTACTTTTGTAGAAAGCTGGATATTGTTCGAATCATAATACATAATCAGATTATTCAAGCCAAGGTGTCCGGCTATCCGTCCTACCCCTTGTGATACTTCTTCCTGTACGCCTCCGTCGGAAATGTACGCATACGTCTTGTGCGCCATCCATTCGCCGAAGCGGGCTACCAGGAAACGTTCGGCGATAGCTGCTCCCAGCGCCATGGCATGACCTTGTCCGAGCGGGCCGGATGTGTTTTCGATGCCGCGTTGTACATCTAATTCGGGGTGTCCCGGTGTCAGACTTTCCCATTGGCGGAAATTTTCCAACTCCTTCAAAGGCATCAGGCCGGCTAAGGCAAGTATCGAATATAGCATGGGCGACATGTGCCCCGGATCGAGGAAGAACCGGTCGCGAAAAGGATAATCAGGCTTGTCCGGATCGTAGTTGATAAATTCGGAGTACAGTACGTTAATGAAATCGGCTCCACCCATGGAGCCACCCGGATGACCGGATTTTGCTTTTTCTACCATCGAGGCAGCCAATATACGGATGTTATCAGCCGCCCGGTTCATTGTTTTTAAGTCGTTCATACGTAAAAAAATTATGAATTATGATTTATGAATTATGAATTCATTCACTGCAATTTTCTTTGATCAGTCTATCGACGACCGGGTCGCCAAACTCTTTCGCCTTGTTGAAAAAACCGCATGCTTCCGGTCGTTTATCCTGCCTCACAAGGCAAACGCCTAATATCCGGTATGCCGAGGCGAATTCGTCGTCTAATTCGAGCGCTTTTTCCACGCTTTCCTGCGCTGTGGGAATGTCGTTCAAACGCAAACAAACCGACGCTTTTTCGGCATAATATAAGGCATTGGTTTTGTCCATCAGGATAGCCGTTTCGATATCTTTCAGTGCGCCTTCCAGGTCGCCGGTACGGAATTTTGCTTGCTGCCGGTAATAATAAAAAGCGTCGGAGACATTGCCGTTGGTAGCTACTAAATACTTGTTATAGTCATTGATGACCTGATCATACAGTCCGATTTGCAATTTGAGATCGATATTTTCAAGCAAATAGACGGCTGCTTCATCGGGAGGACTTTTTGCTATTGCCTTTTCAATTAACGATATGATTTCCAATATATTAGTCTCCTCAAGTTGCTGTTTGCTTTTAGCTGCGAGATAAAAGGATAGACCCGATGATTCGGATGATTCATTAACCATTGAGAACGAAGCGTATGCTTTTTCATAATCTTCCTGAAAGAATGCTATCTCGCCTTCTAATTGTCGATAAGCGGGAAGGTTCTCAATTTTCAACGCTTTTTGTAAATTTTCGTCCACAGTTTTCATATTCCAGTTTTTGTAAGGCGGCAGGGTATCGCCTGCCACCACTCCGAATACTAACTTAGCTTTTTGATAAAACCCTTCTCCTTTGTCTTTTGATATTTTGGCGACGCTTTCCAGATCATTCCAGGCTTTATCCAACATTTGCAGCTGTTCGTTGTCAGTCGACGCCAATTCTTTTCGCTTCAAGGCGTAATGCGATGCCCGGTTGATATAACCTTCCGCTTCGTTAGGGAAGGCGGTAATAAAATCAGTGAGCGTTTCGAGGAAAGTAGCGGCATCCTGTTGCGAGGAATAGAGCATCAATGCTATCTGGGCGTCTTTTATATCCGATGCCAACGCTTTTGGTATACTAATTTCGGAGTAAGTTTTGTTAAACATATCCGTAGCCGTCGACTGAAGACTTTGAATATAGGCTACCGATAATCCATACGTGTTCCCTTTTCCTGTAGCATCGGCTTGCGTCAAGGCAAAAACTTCTCCCGTTTCGGTAAGTAAGGGGAATCCTGTTTGCGATTGCGGCAACGGCATTTCAATTTTAAAGTAATCGTATGAACCGCTCATTTTTGATATTTCCGCGATAACACCCTGCGTCAGATTTTTTTCTTCCTTGGAAGGAGGGAGGTAAACCGTTGCGTTCATGGGCGGTGAAGATTTGGCCACAGTCAGGAAGGCTGTTTTTTTCGGTACGGTTACTTTGAAGCGTATCACCCCATACATATCGTCCGCGCCTAAGATATGCGTCACCGGCAGTCGGTCGCCGCCCGAAGTGATGACAAATGCCCTGTCCGCTTTTCTGAATAATTCGTAAGGAGCGATGGCTTCCCCGTTTTCGCTGATTATAAAGCCGTTTCCTGTCTTAGTCATTCCTTCTTTCGTTGCCGTTTCGACGGTAATGATTGCTTTCCTGGCATTATCTAACCATTTCGGGTCTTTTTTCTGCGCTGATGTCGTAAATACCTGACATACAGTGAGAAGTAAAAAAAATATTCTTCGTTTCATAAATATGAATTTGAAAACAACGGACAAAAGTACTAAAAAAATCCCGAAACAAGCGCCTGTTTCGGGATTTTTTTAAAAGTTAATCATTGCTTTTGGTTTTAGATAAAACTTCAATCAGGTCATATTTATAATCTATACCGAAATATAAGTCTTTTTCTGAATATTCCGATATACAGAAATCCATTTCAATATAAGGTAAATCAGGCGATGGATAAATTAATACCTTTAGTCTATATTCATATCCTTCTTCATATTCAAACCCTTTTATACTGTTGGGATGAAGTGTAAAATTTTGATTTGTTTTTTCATCTATTAACCTAATGTATTGTCTTTTCATTACTGAAATTAATTCAAATAATTCATTATCAATTACATATTCAAATATTTCTTTTGTAGATAGTTTATTATCAAAGCGATATTTCTCTATTTCCTGATCGCATATTTGGTAATGAGTAATTTCCTTAAGGTTTGGATCAACCTTAAATATGACTGTTCTTGAATTGTCGTCTTTTTGACATCCCGCAAATTGAAAAGCAAAAAGGACAATAGCCGTAAGTAAAAAAATCAGTTTTAATTGTTTCATAATCTTGATGAATTATATTTATAGTATAATCTGTTGGCTGCTAAACGCCAATAGCCTAATTGCAAATTAGCCTTTAACTCCGAGATGGTTTCTTTCGCTCTTATAAGACGAAGTGATATTAGGGCGTTTTTATCTTCTTTTTTTAGTGTCATACTATTTCAATTCCTTCTCGTTCAACATTGTACCGTAAAAGCGAAGGACGAGTTTCCCAGTCGTGTTTAGGGTATATAATAACGCTTATAAATGTACCATATTTATCCCCGATCTCGGAAAAGGGGTAGCCATAGTTATCGTAATCGTCGATTAAATTTCTTTTTTCTTTATTCAACAATACCAGCAAATCCCAATCCGAATCTGCTCGGGCGTCGCCACGTGCCTGAGAACCGAAAAGTATTACTTTTTCATTGGGCAATATCTTTCGTTTCAATGCTTGTATCTCTTTGAAAATTTGTTGATTCATCATTTTGCTTTCTGTTGAACGCACAAAGGTACGATTTTTTTTTGAAACTAAAAAAAATCGTCGTTCATTTGTTCATTTTTGGTATTTTAATTTAAATTGTTGTGTTTTGTTATAGAGAGACGGCCATTATTAAAATCAAACAGCAAGCAAATAACGGTATATATCGCGCGTCATTGCGAGCCTGCGAAGCAATCCAGATGCACCTCAGGTTTCTGGATTGCTTCGCAGGCTCGCAATGACGATTAATATTATTTTTTTACCCAGACGTTTGATCTTGGCGTTCTGATTTGGGGGTCACGGGGGGCGTTACGGTTCATTCGTGCGAAGTTAGGGATAGCTATCAGCGGACTACCATCGTCCCATGCACCCTTAATCAGCATCATGCCGTTAAAGAAACCGGGCGTCCACTCGGCTTTCAAAGGGCCTGCGCCGAGGCGTCCTTCGTTTATTCTATTGCCGTTATCCGTTTCTTCGAAGTTATAGATCAGCGCTCCATAACGTAGAGCGACCTGGTCCTGTGTGGCGGCTATCTGCGGGTCTGCCGTAATGCGTTGCACTTCCATCGGCAATTCCAAATCAACCTTGTCGCCAGCTTTCCAGCGTCGTTTGATCTCTGCATAACCCTGATGGATGACAGGCTCTATCCTTTGTCCGTTAACTGACAGGGATAGAAGGCCTTTCACCTCCGGCACAGGCTCATACAGTTCGCTCGTCTTGCGATCCGGTACGCGAACGAAAAGCGTAAAGTCTTTTTCTTCTTTGGGGTTGACCGTTATGGAGACCTTGCCTTCCCAGGGGTAGTTTGTTTTTTGAACCATTTCGATGTCCGTTCCGCAAACCCTTTCCACGTTGATCGTACTTCCTATGAACATGTTGACATACAAGCCTTTGCCTGAAGTCATATAAGTCCATGTCGGTATCATCAGCAACATACGCGGGATATTGCCTACGCAGCAGGGACATGTGTGCCAGGCTGTCCGTTCCGTGACAGAGGATAATGGATTGGGATAATAGAAAGTTTTTCCTGTCATATCCAATGCGCCTAACAAGGCATTGTACATGGTTTCTTCGTATAAGTCGGCATATTTTGCATCGTGATAGGCCAGGTTCAGTTTATACTGGAAGAACATCAAGGCGCACGACGAGCACGATTCGCAATAGGCGTTATGCCGCAACGAATAGTTGGGACCGAAACCTTCCGATGTCTCTCCGCTGCCAACGCCGCCGGTCACGTAATATTTTTTGTTCACAAGGTTATCCCACAGCGACATGACGGCGCTCTGGTAGTCGGGGTCTTTTGTCTCGGCGGCTATGTCCGACATCGCCGAATACAGGTAAACCGCTCTGACGGCATGTCCTACCGCTTCGTATTGTTGTTGTACGTGCACATGCGACTGGCTGTATTTATTACCGCCATGCCGGCTATCCATCAGGAACTTAGCCAATGCGATATAGCGGTCGCCTTTTCCGCCGCCTTCCATGTCATTCACAAAACGACCGAACCGCACCAACGCCATTTCCATGCCCTGATGTTCGTCCCACCATTCAATTTGCCCCGGTTGAGGGCCAATGTGAGCAGCCCAGCAGTCGGCTAATTTTTTTGCGGCGTTATAAAGTCGGAGGTCTGTACCTTCTGTCAGCGTATAGTGGTTGATAGCCGATTCGAGAAAATAACCCGATACATATCCTTCGTGGGCAGGCCGGTTTCTGACTTCCCACCGGTGTTGCCAGCGGGAAGTATCACGGAGCGTATAGGCTGTTTGCAGATAACCGTCGGGTTCCTGTGCGGCAAGAATAAGCGGAATCCATTTCGCTAATGTGTTCTTCATTTTTTCCTGTGCGGCGATAATCTCTTTATCTCCCTTGGGATTGATCATCAATGCAATACACATGGCTTCGACCGTTTGGTGTACCCACGCATTCGAGAATACATAGCCTTTATGAGCGCCGTGAGGCAATCCTTTCAGGGCTTTGGCCGCCTCGATAAAATTATCAAGACCGCCGGGGCCTAATGTCAGGTTAGGGTTCTCGCACTGGTCGATACACCAGGGTATCCAGTTCACAATCATTGCTTTGGCCCTGTCGTTCCAAAGCGGGTTGTCAATCGTATATTTCTTGGTATAAACGACCTCGAGGCGGTCTTCATGTGGCGGTTCAACGACTTTGACCACCACATCCGACGATACATTATACCCTCCTTTCTTTACTGTAAAAGAAAGCAAATACGCTCCCAATTCCGCAAAAACGGCGGTTGTGTTCTGTGAATCTTTGTTTTCAAAGCGTACTGCGCCCGGCCCTGACACCATTGTCCAGTTGGCCTTTTCGACGGGAGAGGCCGATTTTACGTCAGCTGTCAGATACGTTTTCGCTCCCAGCATCACGGTTCTGTCGCCGTTGGTTGATACGATGGGTGGAAGGTCTTTTGAATTAGGCGATTGAAACACTTTCCATTCTAACAGACAAGCTGTCAACCGTTGGGCGGAATCTATTTCAAGCCTTAGCTTGTCGGTTTCTATCTCGTCGAATGTCGTTTTGTTGAATGTAGAAGTGGCGATTCCTAACCCTTGCGGGTTGTTTACAGGAACAAATGCAGTTCCATTCCAGTAAGTAACCCGGTAAGATTGGGGCAGCGGCAGGGTTCCTTCCCAGTCCCACCAGAATACTTCAATTTCCTTTGTTTTAACGGGTTGCGTCCATTCATACTGCACCCACATATTTTGCGATGGAGGCATAGATTGCCCGGCTCTTGTTATGAAAGGGCCTGTTTCGATGTTCGTAACGCCGTCATTCAATTCAGGCATTTGATTTACAGTCAGTCCGCCTTGCGAAACGGTACTAACCGCCATCATGGCGATATTTTGATAAGCGTCGCTTGAGATGGTATTACATTGCGACAAAGTGACAACAACTGTCAGGAAAAGTAAAAAAAAGACATTATTCGTTTTCATAAGCTAGTTTTTTCTGTGAACGCTCCGAGATTCATATATTTCTGATAGATTCCCCTGTAAAGTACGGCGTTTTCGCTGTTGGGCGTATATTCTGTGGCAAAGCCGGACGACATCGCTTTCTGGGCGTCTTCCACTCTTGGGTAAATGCCTGCTGCTGTGGCGGCAAACATTGCGGCGCCCAAGGCGCATGCCTGGTCGGTTTTACATACTTTAATAGGCATGTTCAATACATCGCTCAGCGTTTGCATGACAAAAGGCGATTTCAAAGCGATACCGCCGATACCAAGCACATTATCAATACGAATACCTTCGCTCAGAAACCGTTCAACGATGGCGAGTGAGCCGAAAGCCGTCGCTTCGACAAGTGCTCGGAAGATATGCGGCGCCGTTGTGCCAAGCGTTATTCCGTCAATCGTACCAGCCAGAAGCTGGTTGGCATCCGGCGTGCGGCGTCCGTTTATCCAGTCGGTTGCGATAACAGCACTTTCGCCGGCAGGTATTTTTTGCGCTTCCTCCGTGAGGACAGGGATAATCTTCTCACAGGCTTCGTTTATCAGTCGCGCTTTGGTAGCCTCATCAATAAGGGTTGTCTTCGACAGTATATTTTTGAGCGGAAATTCAAGTATCCGCTTAAACCAGGCATAGACATCTCCAAAAGCGGATTGTCCGGCTTCCAGTCCGATCATACCCGGGATAACCGAGCCATCGACCTGTCCGCATATACCTTTAATCAGTTTCTTTCCGATTGTCTCGTAATCGGCTACTATCACGTCGCAGGTAGAAGTGCCGATGATACGAACCAATGTATTCGGCGTGATACCAGCGCCGACAGCCCCTATATGACAATCGAAAGCGCCACCCGCCACGACCACATCGGTCGAAAGGCCAAGCCGCGAGGCCCATTCGGGTGTAAGTTTGCCGACCGGTTTGTCGGCTGTTTCCGTTTTATCAAACATCCGGTCGCGGAATCCTTTGAGGAGCGGATCGAGTGTCGTCAGAAACGCTTCGCTTGGGAGGCCGCCCCAGCTCTCGTGCCATAAGGCTTTGTGTCCATGTGCACATCGGCTGCGTATGACCTCTTTCACGGAGGTAACGCCGGTAAGTATGGCAGGCAGCCATTCGCAATATTCGATGATCGAATAGGCTTTTTCGCGGACGGCGGCGTCTTTTCGCAGTACATGCAATGCTTTAGCCCAAAGCCATTCGGACGAATAGATACCTCCTTCGTAAGCCGAATAGTCTATATCCCATGCTTTACACAGTTTGTTTATCTCAGCCGCTTCCTGAACAGCCGTGTGGTCTTTCCATAAAACAAACATGGCTTCAGGGTTCTCTTCAAATTCGGGAAGCATCGCCAATGGTGTGCCTGTCGCATCGGTGAAAGCAGGCGTACTGCCAGTAGTGTCGAACGCTATCCCTACTACCTGTCCGGCTGTGCCTTCAGGGCAAGCCGATAACGCCTCTTTTACAGTAGTTTCCAATACTTCAATATAGTCTTTGGGGTGCTGGCGGTATTGATTGATAGCGGGATTACAATATTTCCCCTCAGACCAGCGCGGGTAGTCTTTTACCGACGACGCCACAATCTCCCCGTTTTCTGCATTCACGATTACCGCCCTTGCGGAATCGGTTCCATAGTCAAGTCCAATTACGTACATAGTAGTTTTCAGTTTTCAGTTTTCAGTTTTCAGAGGAGACGTTGCGTGCAACGTCTCTACAATTGTTCATTGTTCATTTATAAAACACTTCGTTCAGTCGTATTTCCTTTTTGAAATCGGAGAGGGTTGTGTTTTCGTCGATAACAAGCAGTTCTATACCGGCTATTTCGGCGAAATCTTCCATGTATTCTACTGTCAGGTCGTAGGAGAAGCTGGTATGGTGCGTACCTCCGGCTAATATCCATGCGCCGGCTCCTGTCTCGAAGTCGGGGCGCGGTATCCATAATGCCGACGCTACCGGCAGTTTGGGCAGCGGTTGAGGTTTGATACAGTCTACTTTGTTCACTATCATACGGAAGCGATTTCCCATATCTACGATAGTTGCGGCAATGCCGGGGCCTGTTTTGCTTGTAAATATAAGCCGAGCCGGGTCGTTTTTACCTCCGATGCCGAGCGGGAATACATCCATTTTCGGTTTATCTTCGGCTGCTATCAGCGGGCATACTTCGAGCATGTGCGCCTGCAGGATTGCGCTATACCCTTCTGCAAAATGCAGCGTATAGTCTTCCATGAAAGAGCAACCTTTAGGCATACCCTGGCTCATAAACCACATCGTACGGCACAGGGCGGCTGTTTTCCAGTCGCCTTCGGCGCCGAAACCGTATCCTTCGGCCATCAACCGCTGAGAGGCCAGACCGGGTATCTGGTCAACATTTTCGAGGTCGTCGAAGTTCGTTGTGAAGGCTTTGGCGCCTTTGTTTTTCAGCAATCGGCGAAGCGCTAATTCGATACGCGCCGCTTTCATTACCTGTCCGCGTTTAGCGCCGCCGACGGTACATTCCGTCGAAAACTCATACAGGCTTTCATATTCCTGCATCAGTGCGCCGATCTCATCTTCCGTCACTTTTTCCTGCAGTGCGACCAATTCGGCTATCGGACAGTAGTCAACATGGTATCCTAAGCGCATTTCCGCTTCTACCTTATCACCGTCGGTTACCGCTACGTTGTTCATCTGGTCGCCCAGACGGATGATAAGCATGTCCTGTGCATCGGCCCAGGCAGCTGCTACGCGCATCCAGACCGAAATTTTCGCCTGTGTTCTTAGGTCGCTCCAATGGCCTACCACCACTTTTCGCGGTTTGCGCATCCGGGCGGTGATATGTCCGAATTCGCGGTCGCCATGAGCCGACTGGTTCAGGTTCATGAAATCCATATCCATTGATTCCCAAGGTATTTCCTTGTTGAACTGGGTATGCAGGTGCATGAGCGGTTTATGGAACTCCTGCAAGCCATGAATCCACATCTTAGCCGGTGAGAACGTGTGCATCCAGGTGATAACACCGATACATTTTTCGTCATTATTTGCATCCTTGAATGCGTTCGTGACTTCTTTGGAGGAGTTGACCGTACCTTTGTAAATAATTTTCACAGGCAGGCTGCCTGATTCGTTCAGGCATTTAACCATTTCATTCGAGTGACTGTCGACCGCTAAAACAGCGTCGCCACCATACAGAAGCTGCGCTCCCGTAATAAACCATACTTCAAAATTTTCAAATGTTTTCATAAAAAAGGGTGTAAAAGGGTAAAAAGGTGAAACGGGTGAACGGGCGAACGGGCGAACAATTCATAATTTATAATTAATAATTATTCCCTGTCCATAGTAAGCATCTGCGCCGTGTTTGCGTTGGAAATGTTTCGTTATCAGATGCGGGTTCATTGTCAGATCTGGGTTCAGTGCATAGGAAATGGATGCCATTCGGGCGACCTGTTCCAATACGATTGCATTTTGTACGGCCTCGTCAGGAGTTTTTCCCCATGTGAATGGGCCGTGGTTCTTTACTATTACGCCGGGTATTTGCATTGGATTCAACCGGCGGAAAGTCTCTACTATCACTGTTCCGGTCTCTTTTTCGTACACTCCCTTGATTTCAGATTCCGTCATGTCGCGTGTGCAGGGTATCGCATCGTTGAAATAATCGGAATGAGTTGTTCCGATATTCGGGATGTCCCTCCCGGCCTGCGCCCATGCGGTTGCATACGTAGCGTGCGTATGTGCGATACCGCCGATTTCGGGGAATGCCTTGTATAATTCGAGATGGGTAGGCGTGTCGGACGAAGGTTTATAATTTCCGTCTATGACCGTTCCGTCTAAATCAATTACAACCATGTCATCTACCGTCATTTGCTCATAAGAAACGCCGGAGGGTTTGATTGTCACGTATCCGGTTGAGCGGTCGATAGCGGAAACATTTCCCCATGTAAAAATAACCAATCCATGTTTTACCAAATCGAGGTTGGCGCGAAAAACTTTTTGTTTCATTGATTCCATGTTTTTTGTCCGAATTAAATTTTAAACTTTTTCGTCGTGTTAAAGGTATCGTTATTGATTCGGTACAGCCGTGCGCCTCGTTTGGAACATGATTTGTCAATTTCGTCCGTTTGTTCAATAAATTCCATATAAGTAATCCGTTTGCGGAAATTCCGTTTATCTAACGATTCGCCGTAAATGGCTTCATAGAGGTTTTGCAGTTGTGTGAGCGTGAATAACTTCGGTAACAGATTGAATCCTATGGGCTTACGGCCTACTTGCTGTTTCATCAGGTTACGGGCTTTGTCGACCATTTCGCGGTGGTCGAAGATCAAGGTTGGGAGTTCGTTTATATCTGCCCAATAAGCATTATGGCTAAGCACTAATTCTTTATCATAGTCATCAATATTGATAAGTGCATAGTAAGCGATGGATATCACCCGTTCTCCCGGGTCGCGGTCTATTTCGCTGAAGGCGCTCACCTGCTCCATATAGACATTATCCAAACCTGTCAGTTCGCCCAATATTCGTTTGGCGGCATCGTCGGCGCTTTCGTCCTTTTGAACAAAACCTCCCATAAGCGACCATTCCCCTTTTGACGGTTCGAATTTTCGTTTCAACAGCAGAAGACTAAGTTTCTCATCTTTAAACCCGAAGATAATACAGTCGATACTCACATAAAATTTCGGATGTTCGTGATAATAATTTCGTTTCGGCATATTTTATTTACCAGAAATAGATATAAAACGCAACGGTGATACCGAGAATAATGCAGGTATGGATTATATCCCACCGGTTCCAGCTATAGCGTGTTTCGGTCAATTGTTCTTTGGTTGCCGTTCCGAACACGAGGCCTTGTATCTTTTCTTTGGAGGGCGCTTCGGTAAACAAACTGACGAGTATCACGACAATGAGACAGAACAGTAACATCCAGCCGCTGAAAAACAACCAGTTGATGTCATAGAATACATATTTGAAAATGTTTTCGCCCGGAGCGGCGGCTGTACTGTAAAAAATCTTTGCTCCCAGACGTGTCAGACCGATAACCATGCCTGCAATAAGCCCCCACATACCGCCTTTTGCACTGGTACGCTTCCAGCAAACGCCTAACAGGAACGCAGCTGCAATACCGGGCGCCAACACCGACTGAACATCCTGTAAATATTTATACAAAACATCACCGACACTGCGCATGATAGGTATCCAGAGTATGCCCAAGACAACAATGACGACGGTCGCTATCTGGCCGATGACCACCAATTTTTTCTCGGATGTATCCGGCTTGAAGCGTTTATAGAAGTCAATCGTAAACAGCATGGAAGATGAATTGAACAACGAAGCCAGCGAACTCATCAGCGCTGCCAGGATACCGCAGACAACCATACCCTTCATTCCGGCAGGAAGCAATTTAGCCACCAAGGTGGGGAACGCTGCATCCGCATTCGGATTACCATCTAATAAAGGTAAGAAACTACCTGTCTTCTGGTGAAGGGCGAAGGCTATCATACCCGGTATCATAAACAAAAAGACGGGAAGCAATTTAAGATAGGCCCCAAAGATAGAGCCGCGACGCGATTCCTTTTGGTTTTTGCCCGACAGGACGCGTTGTACAATATATTGATCGGTACACCAATACCAAAAACCGATGACCGCCGAGCCAATCAATGCACCTAACCAGGGGAAGTTCGGGTCGCTGTTGCTGCGTATCAGGCTTGTCATCGAATCGCCGAACTCATTTACTTTGGTTGCGCCTGCTATGCGTATCAACTCGTCCCAACCGCCAAGCTCTTTTAGTCCCAACACAAGAATGATGAGCGAGCCTAACAACAGGATAGGCGTTTGGAGGACAGAGGTATACAATACCGACTTCATGCCGCCGATGATCGTATAAATAGCGGTGAGTACTACCAAGCCAATGGCGGCGATCCAAAAGAAATCTATGCCCCATATTTCCTCGATCCCGAAAACCTGCTGGAAAACAAGCCCGCCGGCATAAACCGTTACGGCTACTTTCGTAAGCACATAGCTTATTAGCGAGATGAATGATAATATCGTCCGCGATTGCGGATTATAGCGTCGTTCCAGAAATTCGGGCATCGTATAGACCATGCTTCGTGAGTAAAAAGGAACAAACACCCAGCCTAACAGCAGGATCATCCATCCCTGAATCTCCCAGTGCGCCATAGCCATTCCACTCGAAGCGCCTGCTCCGGCTAACCCGATTAAGTGCTCCGATCCGATATTCGAAGCGAAAATGGACGCCCCAATCGCGATCCAGGTCGCATCGCGTCCGCTCAGAAAGTAATCCGACGAGGTGTCTTGTTTTTGTCGCAAGACCCATAAAATAATGCCGATTAATGCGAGGGAGAAAGCCCCTATTACAATCCAATCTAATGTTTCCACAGTGTATTTAATATTAAATATTGATTTTTTGGGTGTAAAAATAACACTTATTTCAATTTGAGAAGTACTAAAAAACATGTTATACAACACAAATACGCCTCAAATGGCGTTTTTGTGTTGTATAACATGTTTTTTGAAAAAAGAAAAAGAAGGGAAATTTGCCTTACATTCTCATTAACATTGATCTTAGCCTCATTAATAGATTTTTATTATTAATACATTCAATCGGACTTATATTGTCTAATGCCATGCTGAAGGTGGCTCGGTTTTTCTCGACTTTCGTTACAGTTTCCAACTCGCTGTCGTTCAGTTCCATTCTAAATAAATAGAATTTTACCTGTTTTTATAATATTTTATTGTACGCGCGTGTACATTAATATTATTGTATATTAGCAATGATGGGAACCTTTGTATCGCTGCGATATCCCGTCATTGCGAGACCCCAATGAAAGCATCAAACAGACGAAAATGACGGTTTTGGAATAGGAGATTCCCGCCTACGCGGGAATGACATGAAGGGCGTCATTCCCGCGTAGGCGGGAATCCCATAGTCCAAAACCGTCATTTTCGCCTGTTTGATGCTTTCATCGTACCTCGCAATGACGAAACGTATGGACATGTATAACGGCACGGAAAATAAACTGTCACACAACGACTTTATTTTTATTCAAGGGAAAAACAAAAAAATTAACAAGAAAATATTTGTTCATGTTAAAAAAAAATATAATTTTGCGGCCACTTTTATTAATCAAATTTTATTGCCCATGTTTAAAAACAATTATCATGCAGGCACTGACCTGCTTAAAAAAATCATTAACGCTATGAAGTTAATTTTCACGTGTTTAATCTTCAGTTCTTTAAGTTTGTCGGCAAACACCCATTCGCCAACCCAACAGCAGGGTATCCCTGTCACGGGTACGGTGACCGACGCTTATGGAGATCCCCTCCCCGGTGCAGGCATATTGATCAAAGGGACGACACAGGGTACGATCACCGATAACAACGGAACGTATTCAATAACGGTGCCCGATGCCAATGCCGTCCTGATCGTTTCGTATGTGGGTTTTATCACCCAGGAAATAACGGTGGCTAACCGGCGTACCATCAATGTTACGCTCTCGGAAGACGCCCGCGTCATTGACGAAGTGGTGGTGGTGGGCTACGGTGTGCAAAAGAAAGTGAATCTTTCGGGCGCGGTGCAGTCAATCTCGTCCAAATCTTTGGCCAGCCGTCCGGTCACCAATGTCAAACTGGCATTGCAGGGATTAGACGCCAACGTCAATATCTCGAATCTGACCGGT